>Ga0214182_1000117_pt1 | contig 38362 bp, 35 predicted proteins | sample TroBogEpilimnion_8_FD_153020 | JGI IMG/M metagenome (GOLD analysis project Ga0214182, IMG submission 153020) | Freshwater microbial communities from Trout Bog Lake, WI - 14NOV2007 epilimnion | ecosystem: Environmental > Aquatic > Freshwater > Lake > Epilimnion/Euphotic zone | place: Trout Bog... | reverse complement strand
TTGTAACTGATCATATCTCGACTATTCCGCCATTGACCAAAATCAGTTTTATAGTCAGTGGAAATAGGAATCTCATTGAAGGCAAAACGTAACTCTCTGGCTAGTTTTTGATTAGCCTCTGACACACTCCATTTAGCCACTTGAATTAAAGCAGAATGAATTAAACAATTTTCAGCACGATTCTCAGAAAAGACATCATAAGCAATTCGGAATAGATGACGCCTACTAACAGGTTGCCTAATTTGTTGTGATACCAATAAACGGCCTTTTAAAAAGCGTTCTTCTGCCTCAATGCGCTCATAATCTTTACGGATGCCTTTTCTAACCACATTGGCTAAATCATTTAAAAAACGATTTATAAGCACTTCTGGTAGACGTTGCTCAAAAACTTCTAATTCAGCCTCTGTACTTTCTAAATAAGGCAGTTCATCAATTTCACAAAGCATTTTGACCAATAAGGCTCTGGTTTTCTTAATATCTTGATTATCCTCACTAGTCTTGGGCAATATTTCTAAGTGAATGTCATCAGGTATGGTAATAACCCCGACAAAGTTGACCACTTGTAAGGCTTTTTTGCCTTTGTATGAGCGACTCCGAATAAACCTATGTTCTTTATCGCTACTGTAAGCATAGTTCTCTAAGTAATCCCAGGCTTTTTCATCAATTGCAATAACATCGTTTAATGAGCTTGATGCAGACTCATCACAACTAGAATTCTCATCCTTAGTCTTTTGGATGATGTAACCAAACTCACGGATACTAAGATCATTCATCGGATTATGCCGTTTGATCTTGATTAGTATTATTATCTTTTGAATTATAAATTTTAATATAAGTTTGGGAATCTTTTAATGAAGCGTAATTTCGCGAATAATTTTTGCCCGTGTGAGTGAATCCAAGATTAGCAGAGTTCTTTTGAGTATAGATATTCGAGTCACCTAAGATTTTAATAATCTTATCCCAGTCCTCAAAAAAGTATTCTTCTAGCAAAGGTAGGATATTATTTTTGAATATTAACTCAAGTTCACTCACTTTCGATTCAGATGTTAATTTCATAAAAAAAGCATGACCGATAGTATGTTCACGATCATATAAGGCTTCGATTCTGTCATTGATGGTTTCGAGCATTTCCTTAATTTTTATACCTTCAACTTTGAAATCCACTTTCTTAGGATCAGGCATCATTTCAATAAAATCAAAACGACGGCGTAATGCAGTATCCATTAACGCTAAGGATCGATCTGCGGTATTCATAGTGCCTATAATGTATAAATTATCTGGGACGGTGAAGGTTTCTTGTGAATAAGGCAAAATGGCATCCATTGCCTCATCAGAACCCGCACGTTTAGTGGTTTCAATTAAGGTAATTAATTCACCAAAAACACGCGAGGTATTGCCTCGATTGATTTCGTCAATGATTAAGACGTACGGTTTTCCAGAGCTTTTTTCAAAATCCGATTTTTCACGGGTTGTTAGAATTATTTTCTTATGTTCATAGTTACTGTAATCAAATTCAGCTTTAACTTTAACTTTTATTTTTGAATTTGCTACATTCCATAGTGTATTGATATATGTTTCTTCATCTTGTATTTCCTGTTCGAATTTATTATATAGCGCCTCAATCGCTATCTTTTTAAAAACGCCATCTTTAACGGAATATCTTAAATTACCTACATCATCAGTTTCTGCACGAATACCTTCCACAAAGTCTTCATAGCTAAAACTTTGATGAAAGGTAACGAACTTAATTCGACCCTCTGATTTAAGCTCATCAAATCTAATTTTTTTATCTGAATATTCAGAGGTTTCATTAAGGTTGCCATCTAAAATATTTAATGCTTCCACTATCGTATTGTAGGTTTTTCCTGTTCCTGGTGGGCCATAAAGTATTACGTTTAAAGACGCCCGAAAATCTTGTTGTTGTCCCCCATCAGTTGATGTTATTTTTATACTATTACTTTGTTGTCCTCCATTACTAGGTTGCTCATCTGCGTCATTACATAATTTCAAGAAACTTTCAAACTTATTGTTTGACTTTAATGTATTAATATATTCATTATATTTCGCCCATGTAATGGGAGTTCCTGCTGAATTATGAGGATCACCAACATAGTCTAAGAGCGCGTTTGGTAAATAAATAAAATCATTAGGTCGGCATAGCATTAAAAAAAAAGTCGATAACTGCCTTTTCCCAACTTGTGAAATGTTATACCCAGTTTCACGGCATTCAGGTGAAATTATATATTTGTTATGGTTATCAACTTCAGTTGAAATTAAACTTATTAATTGTTCTGCCTTTTCAATTTGATTTATACAATTAGTTATTGCATCATTAAAATCGGAATAAAAATCCCTATGCTTTTTAGTTATGTATCCAGAGGTAGGACTATTTAGACTAGTAGCCCAGCGATCAGTCTTTATTGTTTTTCCCTTTCTAAAACCTTTAAATAAATTAAATATACGCTCCCCTTTTTCTTCAGGTTTTAATTTATCATTTTCTCTTATCTTGTTAAGAGAATCGATTCTCACTTTAAAATCAGTACTAAATGACATGTAAAATCCTTATGATAAACGCAGGTAAGAAATATTAAGTTATACCAATTCTATGCCACTACAAACATACCCAGTATTTGGGCATACTAAATTTACATTTTCTCGAAACAAACCGCTATTGCAGATTCGATGAATTAATTCGTTCGTAGCTTGCTTCCTATCTGGATATCGAGCAACATTACTTCTAAGCCAATAGTCCAATGATTTATCTTTAGTGTGTTCTTGTAAGCTTACATTTTGCTGTCCTTGAATAATATATCGCCTTCTTTCTTCTATAAGAATATGACGAATTAAAAGTTGTAAATCAAATTGAGTGTCATCTTCTTCGGGTAAAGTAATTATCATCTTAAAGTCCTGTTAATTTAGTTTATATTTAAATTTAGTAAATCATGTATCTCATCAAAATGTATTTATGAGTTAGATCCTGGTGTAATATAGTTAAGCTTTTAACTTACAAAAGAACCCCACCTTCTCCATCTGCTCCAGACTCTTCACAGCACACTGTTCCAAACCCTCATTAGCCGCAACAATGGCAAGTGCTTGTGCGCGTGAAATTGCTACATTCAAACGATGCATATCAAAGACAAAATCCAATCCTCTGGGCGATTCAGCAACATCACTCACTGCCATTGAGATAATCACTACAGGTGCTTCTTGTCCCTGAAACTTATCGATGGTGCCTATTTTTAGCTCGCCTTTAAGTTTTTCTTTTAACAGATTAATCTGCATGTTGTAGAGTGCAATCACCAGTATGTCTTGCTCGGTAATGGCGCGTGTTTGTCCGTTTTTATCGGTAAAGCTATCCGTTTTGAGTTCATTAATCAGTGCTTGTACAACGGCTACTTCCTCAATGCTGCTTTGGGTTCTGCCTTTATGCGCAACAAATATTGAAAGAATGCCATGGCTTTGAGTAATCAGCGTGGGGTTCGTAATAGTGATGGTTTGCTTGTCGTTATCGATGTCCGCTTGTAATTTATCCTCATTTATACATGAAAGTACTCTTTTGGGTTAATCGTTGGAATAAAGAACTATACTTACTTTATTTGTAAGCCAAAGCTTTAAAAACCGATGCATTTAAGCATAGATTCAGCTGAAACATAATAGTGATTATTTATTTTTATAGATCTTTAGTTAATCAGGTGCGAGATTAAGAGTGCGGGTTATCAACTTAAGGTAAGTGACAATAATAAAACAACACAAATAGGATGTGCTGAACGATAGTGAAGCGCATCATTCTGTGGTATTGATGCGCTTCACTATCGTTCAGCGCATCCTATAGATTCATAGCTCTCAATTAATTACACACTTTATCCTCGCACTTTCATCAAATTATCTAAAGTCAGTCCACAAGCGGGTATAAATACTTTCATAAAATAATCAACCTCCGGAAGTTCGCTGGCTGATATTTTTACTAATAGCTCATCTGCCGCTGTTTGAAATTCTTTACTACCCGCATCGGCTTCTGCAAAGCATTTTAGGTAGGCTGAAATCTTGTCGGCGACACCGACTAACTCTTGCACTTCAATTGAGATGCCTTCGTGGCAGAGTAATGGTTGTAATTGTGCTGTTAATTCAGTCGGTAACAATGCGGTCAGTTTTAAACCCGCTAATTTTTCTATGGCTTTATAGGATTGCAATATATCAGGGGAGTGATATTTAATAGGCGTAGGCATGTCGCCAGTAATCACTTCTGTAACATCATGATAAAGTGCGGCGACAGCAACGGCATTGGCATCGATATGACCTTTGAAATATTGGTTTTTGATGAGTGCCAAGGTATGTGCAATTACAGAGACTTCCCAGCTATGTTCCATAACATTCTCACTGTAAGCATTTCGCATTAATCCCCAGCGTTTAATCCAGCGCAATCGTGTTAAATAAGCAAAATAGGTAGACATTTTCATAGTATTTTTAGATCCGCGTTAATCGTACACATAATTTTTATTGACGTTTTATGTCCTTGTAAATAACCATAACCAGCAGACCCCGTCATTGCTGATTCACTATAAGTAGGAAGGTTGCCTGCTACTAAGTATAGGTATCTACACAAGTGAAAAGCGTGCTATTCCGGCATATCATCGTTTCTCGGAGCGTTACTGTTCATAATTAAGCATTTGTAGACCGGAATAAGACCACCTAAACGCAGCGCGTGCTAGCGTTTCCGGCATAGGAATATTACTTATGCCAGAAACGCTTTACTCGCTTACGCTCGAAAAGCCTTATTCCGGCCTACAACTGCCATCAAGTTAAGCATTTATCGCCTCTACAGATGCACCGCTTTTTTTCCTATCCTTAACTGTGGAACCTGATGCGGAGCGTGGAAAGATAAACTTGTGTAGATACCTATGACTACTAAGAGGGTTAATCCTAGTTCTGCCAATTGTATATTGCTGTCATGAAGTGCTAGGGTATATAGGCTTATGTATAGCCTTTACTCCTTCTGTATATGGTTTCTTCTTTATAATGGATTAACTTAAACTCTCTTAACGTATTGTTTACCGTACATCATTAAAAAACGATCGATTTCACTGTAAGTTGATTCAGTAAAATGCTTATGAATAGAGTTCATAAAATTCTTTAAATTGATTATATCCTCCCAATTTGAGGGTTTCTTCTTAATAAGCATTAACGGTCTTAGAGTACGCAATAACGCATTCATTCCTCTAAAGTTATGCTGATCGATAATAGGGATAAACGCTTCATGATGAATCAAGTGGGTAATGAAAGCGACTGTGATGAAAGTGGATGCTCTATTAAGATGTTGACTCCACCAATTGAATGTATTTTGAGGCGTGTGATCTCCTATTTCTAAACGATATATCGGGAACAAACCTTGTATTTCTTGAATCAGGTTTCTATGAGCTTGTGGAAAATTTAGCTTACCCCAATGACCCCACTTCCAAATCAAGGCATTAGCAATATCGTCGTTAGTGGGGTTAAGGTTAGTAAACGCATCTCTGAAAGCTTGGTACGATTCAAAGGGGTACTTTTCAAAATCATACGCGTTAAGCACGGGATTAAAAATCGGGGCAATTTGATTGGCAATTTGTTCAGCTTCGTTTTGTGTAATAGGCATCGCTATACTCCGGTGTGTGTGTAAAAACACTATTGTATTGACCAAGCCCGTCAAATGTTGACGGTCAACATCATCTAACTTTAAAAAAAATATCATCGCGCACGACGCACAATGTCGCTTTAATCCATTACCATTTCTCAATACGTTTTTTAATTAATTTTTGAGGATTATTGATGAGAATACCCACTTTTAAACAACTAGAAGCAGATCAACAAAGAGAGGGAGGTGTTTGTTATTCTTATGCTACGCGCATGCATCCAAATCCTTATTTTTATAAATACATGTGGCAAATATTTTGGAAAGGTAGTCCCTGCGAAGGGCACGCGTTTTTAAATAGTCCTGATACGCTATTAAGTACTAAAGAAGCCTATGATCTGCGTAAAAAATTAGCTGATGAGAATTTAAGTTACTATTTATACAATGAGAGTTACCCTAGACTTGATCCCGCTAGTCCTTGGAACCCCTCATCTGAGAGGTGGAAGGGTACTCAATGGGCTGTCGCTTATGACGAAGACACGGATGAACCTTACAAAGGTCATAAATAGGTATCTGTAACATATCGGTCTAACATGGCTTGTGCGGTTTTAGCCATTTTCTCGCGCAAATGCTGAGGTTCTTTGACTTCTACGCGTGAGCCAAAACTTAATAGCCACCAATACAGTTGCTCAGTCTCTTTTATGGTTGCACTGACCTGATAGTGATCATCGTCAATCTTTTCTACTCTTTGATCTTTTGACAGTTTTGATTCGGAGAGGTGATTAGCGGTTATGGTGTCGAACACACCTACAAAATTAATCATGCCATAAGCTGCCGGTCCAGTTAAGTTAAAGCCCATTTGACCATCTTGTAAACAGTCTTCTAGAGTGCAGTTATCTATTTGTTCTACGGGGTTGTCCTCAAGTAACTCTATTTTTTTAATTCTATGCAGTGCAAATTGCCGCCGCTCATGAGTACCTACTTTAGTCGCGATAAGGTAATGACTGCCATTCCTCAAGACTAAGCCAATGGGGTTTAACGAATAATTATTGGTTTTTGAATCGTGGCGCGTATAGGTGATGTTAATTTGCTTTTCTGATAGTAGCGCCTGCCCCACTGCATCATTAATAACTGGCTTTACGACAGGGTGTATTAAGGGTTGCGTAGCTTCTACTATGGCAATTTTATTTTGCCATTTACTGAGAGCGTTTTTCTCAAAATGCGTTAACACGTTTGCCGCCTCTTCAAATAAGGGTTCTAAATCATCTATAGTTACTTTAGGCAACAGGCTCACTAGATATTTGTTAACGAGTCGTAACGATAAGGCTTGGTTAATGTTTAAACCTACCAGTTTTAACTCCTTGTAATCTTTGCTCCAACTATAGCGATTAGATTTATCATTCTCAAATTCGGCATTTGGAACGCGTCGCTTATAATTGGGGTAAGGTTCGCAAATCAGTTTATTTTCAAAAACAGCAAGCAAGTCCGCCATGTCTCGTTGTATTTTGCGTGTATCAACATCAAACCTCTGATTTTCCAATTTAATTTTAATTTTTCCAGCGCTGATAGCTTGTGGATGTTGTGGCAGCATTAAAATAATTTGTATTATTCGATCAATTTGTTCGCTCAAAATAGCTTCATCATCGTTAAGTTTATGGTTAATAATGCAATCTTATTTGAATGTCATTACTGTCTTGCTATTAATTTATAGTATCAAGTTACTTAATCATAAGTAAACCTACTGCTTTGCTGGGGGACTCATAAAGTTTGACAATTACGGGATTCATCGAGGTTCTACCTATCTGTGAGCCGCCTAAAGTTCAAAATATATAAGGAAATCCTTTATAAAGACTTAAGGAAATATTTAGGGGGTATGCTAAAAGATTTTGCATCGCAAAAGGAAGTTAAGATATTGGAAGGGCATTTGATGTCAGATCATATGCACCCGAATTCATTTCATAAATCAAAAGCAGTTTATGATTTTGTACATCAACATCGATCGAAGTTGAGGATATTTTTTTGCCAATCCACACCCTATAAATGAATACAGATAAGCAAGTATGGAATGAAAGTAAAAACCGATAAAACTTGGTAAGCAAGCCAATTAAAGACAAAGTAGATTTAAAGAAACGATTACACAGTGCTTAAGCATTTTTGCAGAAATACATAAGAAAAGAATGTTTATTTCAATTACAAGATACAAAATATACTGCGCAATCCTATTTGGATGTATCGTTTTTAATTTTGGAAGCTATACCTTCATTAACTGAGTCTGGCATTCCATTTTATGCGGTTGGTGGTGCCTATTGGAACTTCTTGTTCGGTTATGAATGCTTTTTAATACATTAATCCGAGGCTCTAAATCTTGCAATAAGCACTTAGGGTGGTTAATATGAGCTAAAGACCTCTGAGTCCATTCCTATCGGAAATTCTATTATTTTCAGTACAGTGGATCAAAAAATACTCGGGCCTAATTGAGTCTTGCGGTAGTTAGTTAACTTAGCTACAACAAATTATAAAAGCAACTCAATTACTGAAATTATAAATTTTAATAGTGAAAGCGGAAAATGTCTAAAGCAATAGTATCAAGTTTTAATGAGTGGGATCCGCTTGAAGAAGTCATCATAGGTACATTGGATAAAGTCACTGTGCCTTTTTTGTCGCATGAAATGAAGGTATTCATTCGTAAAGAATATTGGGATTTTTATAAAAAATATGGTGGTCAACCTTATCCTAAAGAGTTTGTGGAAAAAGGTGTTAAAGCTCTGAATAATCTCGAGAAAGTTTTAGAAGCTGAGGGAGTCAAGGTCAGAAGACCTGAACCGGTTAGATTTGATCCCGATAAAAGAGTCACAACTCCACATTATGAAAGCACTGGTTTTTTTAATGCAGATGTCAGGGATATACTTTTAATTGTTGGTGACACGATTATCGAAGCACCCATGGCACAACGATGCCGGGCATTTGAATATCTTGGTTATCAAGATTTGATTTTGGAATATTTTAAATCTGGCGCTAAATGGCTTTGTGCGCCAAAGGGATCAAAATCTTCCGAGCTATATGATTATGAATATCCCGAAGAAGATATGGCTTTGTTTCGAGGTGAGCCAATATCAGATACAAATGTTAGTGTATTTAACGGACGATTTATTACTACGGAGCACGAGATCTGTTTCGATGCTGCCGATTTTGTGCGTTGTGGTAGGGATATTTTCGCCCAACGCAGTCATGTAACCAATCAGTTGGGGATTGATTGGGTTCGTTCCATTTTGGAACCGACCTATAAAGTTCATAACATCAAATTCCGTGATCCCAGTCCAGTCCATATTGATGCCACTTGGCTCCCTATTGGGGAAGGTAAAGTTTTATCTTGCCCAGATCGTGTATGCATTTCTGAGGATATGTTGGCTTTATTCAAAAATTCTGGATGGGAAATTTTTTATCCACCTCCCGGTGAAGCAAAAGCTGAGTTTCATATGTCCAGCCGCTGGCTATCTATGAATATTCTAATGCTGGATCCAGAAAGAGTTGTCGTCGAGAAAGATGAGTTAGCGACTATTAAATTTTTTAAGAAAATTGGTATAAAACCAATTCTGGTAGATTTCAAGGATCATTACATGTTTGGCGGTGGTATCCATTGTGCAACCGCAGATGTTAGACGGCGCGGGGAATTAAAATCTTATTTCAATAACTGATTTTTCATCGTTCACTCAATGTTTCGCGAGGTGTATAAAATTGTGACAGAATGTTTTTATTTACCGCTACCCTGATCATGGAAACACCATTACACATAACCAGAACCCAATGAGTAGACGATATTTCGCTGCTATAGGTCCTGGATTAATATAAGGTACATTCAATTAGCAATTAGGATTGCACAGTTTATTTTGAACTTTCCTGATAAGAAGTCGTTTCTTTTTCAAAGAAAACTATAAAAAAGCATGCAGAAATTACAAGCATGTAGTGTTAGTAAATCAGGACAATCAAATAAAATGATAAAAATTAAGCAGACGGACATAGATTGGTTACTTTTAGGTGAAACAGCCCTTCGGGATACCTCAGTAACCTTACGAGAATATCTGCTAGGTCTCTGATGGAAAATAAAATTATTTCTTTGTTTGATGCCGGCTCATCAACTATCGAAATCGTAGGAGGAAAGGCTCAAAGTCTTGGTTTCCTGAATGTTCATGGCTTTAATGTACCTAACGGTTTTGTGATCACCACCTCATGTTTTGTTGATTTTTGTAAATTCAATAACATCTTTCTCGAGGAAAATATCTACGCATTACCAGAAGATAAATTGTCTGAATATTTATCACAAGTCCGTAATCAAATTATGGATGGCCAATTTACTGAATATTTTCTTGATAGCCTGAATAAAAATATCAAGCTGATAGGTGCTCAAAAACTCTTTGCGGTAAGGTCAAGCGCCATTCAGGAAGATGGATTAGATAATTCATGGGCGGGTATGTTGACATCCTTGCTCAATGTCCCTTTTAGTGCAGTAATTCAAAATATCAAGCTCTGCTGGTTATCCATCCTAAATCCCGCCATTGCTTTTTATGCAAAAAATACCATGTTTAATCTGAAGCATGGAATGGCAATCGTTGTCCAAGAGATGATCGCATTTGAGGTTTCTGGTGTTTTATTTACTGCAGATCCGATCACAAACGACAAAGACAAAATCGCGATTGAAGTAGTCGAAGGCGCTTGCGAAAATATGGTCTTAGGTGCAGTCACGCCTGATAGATATCTAATTCAGAAAGACGACTTAACAATTTCTGAACGCTATGTAAATCATAGTGGTCGTGCGAAGATATCCTATAAAAAGATGTCTATTCTTGCCAAGCAGGGTCTAAGAATTGAAAAAATAAAGGGTAGTTCTGTTGATATAGAGTGGGGACTATTTAATGACGTCTTGTATTTAGTTCAATGCAGACCTATTTCTAATTTAGGCGAATTTAAAGACGAGCGCTTAAACCCAACTTCAATTTACGAATATTGGTGGTCAGATTTTTTGTCTTATTGGGAGATCGAATCAAGAGTTACCATACTCGCAAAAGAAAGATCCATTTCATGGAATCAGATTGATAATTTAGTACTTTATACAGAGCAAAGTGTAACAAAAGCATATCTATCAGAGTTGGATGTTGTTGCAGAAATTAAACGTGGTAATTTTTTTCTGGACTATCATTCGATCGATCCTTATCGAGATTTATTAAATAATCTGATCGAAGAATTTAAGGATTTCAAAGAATATTGCAACCAAGTGAACTTCTCAACTAAATCTGCTAGTGAACTTGAAGCATTCTTTTCAAGGGCGCTGAATTTACTCCAACGATTAGTAAGTTACTATAAATCAACAGGCCCAAATGTAACGGCTTTATTTGCAGATGAAATGGGTTACTACCTTAGTGATAGTGAAATCGAAGCACTTGATCGATCTTATCGTTCAGAAGAAGTAGAGCAAGAAAATAATGATTTTATCGAATTAGCAAATTCACAGAAATTTAACTTAAATGAACGTATTCAATCTCATCTAATTAAATATCCTTGGCTTTCAATCGGTAATTATTCCTATGAGACTGCGCAAAAATCAATTTTATCAAGGATTTACAATTCAGGTCATTCTGAAAAGATAAAATCAGGCAGTTTTATTGAGAATGATTTCACCAGGAATTATGAAAAAAAATTGCCAGAACATTATCAGACTCTTTTTTATTTGATTAAACAATTTAGAACGGATGTAAAACTCTGTTGGTCAAGCTTTTCATTTCTTATGATTCCTTTTTTTGAGGAGATTTGTGCGAGAGCTGGAGAAGATGTTTTTGATCTCTGGCGCTACTATCGAGCCAATGAAATCAAAGACCTGATAATTCATGATCAAAAAGTATCATCTGCTACAAAGCTAGATAGAAGTATTGCACATCTGACTTTTTACTCAAAAGGAAGAATTCATCAATATGAAGGAGTGCATGCGAAAAATGAGTTTAATCAACTGATGTCGTATACCCCAAAAGGAAAAACCATTAGAGGCAGTGTTGCTTGTCATGCAAACAAAAATCAGGTAACTGGGCGTGCGCTACTGGTAACTTGCAATGATCCTAATAGCGTCATGCTTGCAAGATCAAGAATGCTGGATGGAGACATTATTGTTACATCAATGACGCAATTTAATACTTTAGATTTGATTAAAAGGGCCTCTGGCATCATTACTGATGAGGGTGGAATTTTAAGTCATGCGTCCATTATTGCTAGAGAGTTATCAATTCCCTGCATCACAGGCACGAGAAATGCATCTTCTATCCTGCAAGATGGTGATATGGTGACTATTAATTTGCTCGATGGATCGGTTGTTTATACGCATTCAATATAGCTGTACGCGAGTATCTCTGAATTCAGAAGTCCCTTACCAGCCACTTAAAGCATTCTAGCAGTATCTACCAATCAATCAGTTGCTGAATATTGAAATTTAATTTGTATTTGTATTAATCGATCAATATGTTCGCTCATAATAGCTTCATCATCGTTAAGTTTATGGTTAATAATGCAGTCATATTTAAACGTCATTACATGTCGTGCCATTGATTTATAGTATTAACTAACTTAAGTTTGTTGATACTCATATTATTACTTAGAGGCTGTGTTATATGCTGCAATGTTCGCTTATACAAAAATTACCTAGCAATGCTATTGGACGAGATTTCGTGATAGGTGATTTGCATGGTTGTTTTGATTTATTAGAAAGTTTAATGAAGGCTGTCGAGTTTAATATTGATCAAGATAGGTTGTTTGCAGTCGGCGATTTGGTTGATCGTGGTTCTTATTCTTTACCTTGTTTAGAGTTGATTGAACAACCTTGGTTTTATGCAGTGATGGGTAATCATGAGGCGATGATGTTAGATTATTTCAAAGCCTATCAAAGGACAGGCTATATTGATCCATACTTTGATGAGTCAGATGAGAGTGGCTATATAGAATATGGTGGTGATTGGGTAGCAAAATATTATCAAGCAGATAAAGCGACTATGAGCCAAGCTTTTGAGCATGGTTTAGAGCTTGCCGCCAATTTACCTTTGTTAATAGTGGTTGGGGAAAACGAGCAGCGCTTTCATGTTGTTCATTCTGAATTATTGAGACCAGATTATTCAACTAATGACATAAAGGTTTGGTTAGATAGTGATATTGACGAGTGGCTTGAAAATGGGATTCCAGAAAATACTAAGGAGCGCTTTTATTGGGGAAGAACTATCATGCAAGGTTACTTTGATCCAGTGCCACAGCTTCAAGTAGGACTTTCTAGGACTTTTTGTGGGCATACTATTCATCAAAATATCAGGCAAAAATTATCCCATATTTGTTTGGATACAGGAGCTTATTCATCTGATGTCAATAGCGCTTATAGTTTAACTATTTACGATATAAAGGCTGGTGGGAGCTGGGTGTCAGCTTCTTATTGCCGTAATGAGTTAGTTTATGGTGATTTTGTTTAGATATTTTGGTTTAGTTTGGGTAGATAACCCTTCGCGTCACTGCCCACAGTTAAGCTTTTGTCGGTCGGAATAAGATCATGCTAGCGGAGCGTGTGGTGGCGTTTCTGGCACAGGAGTAGTGTCTGTGCCGGAAACGCTTTACTCGCTGCGCTCGCAAAGTCTTATTCCGGCCTACAATAAGTTCAAGTATTCCTTAACTGTGGGTAGTGATAAGCTTTGTCGGTCGGAATAAGATCATGCTAGCGGAGCGTGTGGTGGCGTTTCTGGCACAGGAGTAGTGTCTGTGCCGGAAACGCTTTACTCGCTGCGCTCGCAAAGTTTTATTCCGGCCTACAATAAGTTCAAATATTCCTTAACTGTGGGTAGTGATAAGCTTTTGTCGGTCGGAATAAGTTCATGCTAACGTAGCGCGTGGTGGCGTTTCTGGCACAGGAGTAGTGTCTATGCCGGAAACGCTTTACTCGCTACGCTCGCAAAGTCTTATTCCGGCCTACAATAAGTTCAAGTATTTCTTAACTCTGGGCAGTGACGTTCTGCGTCTGTTGTTGCGTTTATTTACATTTGTTAATTTGCATACTTTATTTATGTTCATGATAGGAGATTTTTCTTATGATGAATAATATTAACTAGACTCTAAACTCATTCTATATTATAAATAGCAAACAATAGAGTTTCTTTAGTATCCTTCAATAAATGTTACAAAATCATGCATTAGTTGCTAAGCAACTGATTTTAGGAATAGGTTGATAGTTATGTATTGCTTCAAATAAGGGTGGGGGTATGAATTTGGATGATTTAATTCACTACACACCTTTTTTGCTTAGTTTATTTGTCCAATTAGGCATTGTTTTATCTTATCTTGCATGGGTACTCATTAATAATTTGAAAGGCAGTCACCTTCTGGTTGCTGTTGTTATGGGTCTAGGGATTTCTTCTGCGTACTTTGTTAAAGATGAACTTGATCTGGTATCTGTAACAGGACTAAGTATTGATGTTAGTGCTATGACGCTCCTATTTATAAGTCTGTCGACATTAACAATCGCTTTAATTTTACGCAATAATGAAATAATTAAGCAGTTACGTGAAAATGAGGAGCGTTCAATATTTGCTTTGGAAGGTGCCTGTGATGCCGTATGGGAATGGAATCCACAAACAGATCAGATCTCGTTTCCGTTGTTATGGAAAGAAATAATTCGTTATGCTGAAAATGAGTGTCCTACTACGGTAGCTGCTTGGGTAGAAACATTTCACCCTGATGATAAGCAGTCTTTTTTATCGACATTACATGATTATTTGGCTACTAAGGAACGAAGCTTTGCCACTGAGTTTAGAAAATGGTCGACAGACAATAGTTTGGAATGGATTTTGGCTAGAGGAAAACTGGTTAATTATGATGAGCAGGGTCGTCCAATAAGAGTGATTGGTACACTTACTAATATTAGCGCGACTAAAAACCTGCAAGCTCAATTAAGCCAAGCACAGAAGCTAGAGGCCATAGGGCAGTTGGCGGCGGGTGTTTCTCATGAAATTAACACACCTATTCAATATATAGGTGATAACCTCTCGGCTTTACATGAAAACTTTGCTGAAATCAGTGGTTTTCAGCAAGCAATGTATGAAGTCTTAGATAAGGCCGGAGCTGAGAAAATGAAGGCTTTGGCTAGCCAATATGACATGGAGTTTCTTTTGGAAGATAGTCCTTTAGCCATACAGCAAGCAATTGAGGGTGTAGAGCGGGTAACGGAAATCGTTAAAGCTATAAAAACTTTTTCTTATGTTGAGCAAAGCCACAAAAAGCAATTTATAAATCTACATGAGGCTATTAATAATGCCTTAATCATTACTCGGAATAGTTACAAATATATTGCTGAAGTTGAAACCGATTATTCAGCTGAGATTAATAGTATTGAGTGTTACGCAAGCGAACTCAATCAGGTTTTTATAAATTTGATTATTAATGCTGTACATGCCATTGAGGAAAAAAAATCCGGTACTGGTAAGATTAAAGTTATCACGCGAAACTTGGGTACTAGTGTCGAAATTTTGTTTCAAGATAATGGAGCGGGTATGCCTTCAGATATACAGGATAAAGTTTTTAATCTGTTTTTTACTACAAAAGAAGTGGGTAAAGGCACGGGTCAAGGTTTAAGCTTGTCACACAATATTATTGTGAAAAAACATGGTGGACAATTGTTTTTTGAATCTTGTCCTGATCATGGAACCACCTTTCATATTCAACTTCCACTTTAGCCTAAAGAGAAAGTTAAGCGTACATGATTAATAAAAACATACTGTTTGTTGATGATAATAACAATGTGATCTCTGGTATACAGCGTCAATTAAGACCTTATCGTGGACACTGGCAATTGTTTTTTCTGAATAGCGGAGAAGAAGCTTTGCAATTAATGGCTACGCACCCCATAGATCTGATCGTGACAGATATTATGATGCCATTAATGCGTGGTGATGACTTATTGAAAAAAGTAAGCTTGTTGTATCCTAATATAGTGCGCATCATCCTCAGTGGCTACGCTGATGAGGCGACTCTTAAAAGCGGCTTAGATGTTGCGCATCAATATCTTAGTAAACCTTGTAGTGCAGAAACTCTTAGGGAAGCCATACTTCATATTTTTAATGTTTTAGCGTGTGTACAAAATCCTTGTATTATCGCTGAGATGGGTGACCCTAAGTTGTTGCCAAGTCTGCCGAAAATTTATCACCAATTGAATGCTGCTATATCAAATGACAATACTTCCATCGCCGAAATCGCCGAAATTCTTGCTAGAGATATGGTGCTTTCGGCAAAGTTATTACAAGTAGTTAACTCGGCGTATTTTGGCGTTAATCGGAATGTTTCCAGTCTTGTTGAAGCAATCAATTTGATTGGTTTGAAGCATCTTAATAATTTAGTGATCACCGCGCATGTTAAAAATGCATTTCCTGTCAAGAGTCCAGCAATGGCTTCTTTTATGGAATATATTTGGGAAGACGCTAATGACGTTGCTACTCTAGCTAAGCAGATAGCCCTATCAGAAGATCAACTGGAAGATCGTCCTGATCAAGCGTATATGTGTGGGTTGTTGCATAATATGGGCTTATTGATGTTCCTGTCACGCGGTGGTGATCAATTAGTTAGGCTACTGGATCAGGTAAAAAACACTGATACCCCTGTTGCTGAGTTGGAAACGGAAATCTATGGTGTTACTCGATCAGAAGCGGCTGCTTATATATTGAGTTTATGGAAAATTCCGCCTCGTATCATCGAAGGTATTTTGTTACAACATAATCCTTCTGTTAGTGATTATGATGGTGTTAGTGCTTTAACAGCGGTGCATGTTGCTTCTTGTTTGTTAAAACCTAAAGAGATGGATGGCTATGAGCGATTGTTTGAGGTGAAAGTAGACAGCCAGTATTTGGAGCGGATTAATAAATTGGAACGTTTGTCAGATTGGCAATTATTAGCTGATGAGCTGTTGGTTAAATCGGCTGAATGATAATAGTTATGTAGGTTGGGTTAGCGATAGAGACTGTGAAAGTATTCTTTTTATTTCCCTCTTTAGCAAAGAGGGGTTAGGGGAGATTTGATCTATTAAAAAATGATTATTAAATTTCAATAACCTATGGCTTAATAAAATCCCCCTCGATCCCCCTTTTACAAAGGGGGAAGCTAAAGTCATAATACTTTCACAATCTCGATAGCGTAACCCAAGCTACATTAAGGCTTAACCTTATACTGTTGGACTTTAAGTTATTAGCCTAAATATCTAAACACTTTTTATAAGCAGAAAACTTATTTGAAGAAAATAAGTTTAATCAGTTATCTATAACACTTGGCAACACTCTGGAGTTCGCATGACTTTATTATCCTATAGCAATAGCCAAAAAGTCTTATTTGTCGATGATGAAGTATTGGTGATGGAAGGAATAAAGCGCCAGTTACGGAAAGGCTTTGATATCACTGTGGCAGAAGGTGGTGAAGCAGCATTAATAATCTTGGCTAAAGAGGGGCCGTTTGCTGTTGTGATAGCCGATTACAACATGCCCGGCATGGATGGAATTGCTTTTCTTAATGAGGTTTATCAGCGTTTTCCACAAACTATTTTAGTGATGCTGACAGGTCGTGCAGAATTAAATATAGCGGTAAATGCCTTTAATAATGCACATATTACTCGCTTTTTGAATAAACCCTGCTCCAGAGAGGTATTGAAAGAAACTCTTACAGAAGGTTTGGAGCAATATCGCTTACGTGTATCCGAAAAATTGTTGCAAGCGCAATTGCAGCAGGCCAATCAGCAGCTTAATCAGTTGAATAGTCAACTAGAATCACTGGTTGAACAAAAAACTCATGCTTTGCAATTTCAATATCATTATGTGGCAAATATGGCGCAAATGACTAGTTCAACAGCTATCATTCAGGCACTAGTTCGTGCAGTTAGCCAATTGACGGATTTGTATGATATTAGTTTATGGTTAAGTCCTCATCTTGATGGACAGTTTAGTTGTTATTATCCAACCGATTCTGGATTGCCTAGTTTTTCTGCAAAAACTTGTGTCGATGGAGTGATAGCCAAGTTAATTCATGATAAGCAGGTTGTTCAACGAAATGTTTTGATTGCGCCAGTACTTAATGCTTTTGAAGCGGTCCTGTTTTTGGGTTTACCGTTTATGTTGGTGCCGCTACAATGCAAACAAGGGGTTTTAGGTTTACTTAATATATCAGGCGATAAAACTAAACTTGAATCAGATGTATTAGAGGCAATAATCGGTATGGCAGATATAACCGCTACCGCATTACAAAGTCGCTGGCATCGTGAAGCTTCTGATGACGCTCAAGATGCCATCATTAATGCCTTAGCCAAGCTATCTGAATACCGTGATCCAGAAACAGGCTTACATTTATTGCGTTTGAAGATCTATTCTGAACTCATTTGTCGAATCCTATCCGATACTGATAAATATCGAGATATTGTAACGCCTGAGTTTACTGAGGATTTAGTACGTTCCTCACCGTTGCATGATATTGGTAAGGTGGGTATTCCCGATGCGATCTTGAAAAAACCAGGGCGTTTAACTCCTGATGAATTTGAAATTATGAAAACACATGCTCAGATAGGCGGTGATACCTTACGTAGCGTTTATGAGCAATATCCATCACAAAGCTTTATAAAATGCGGTATGGAAGTGGCTTATGGTCATCATGAAAAATGGAATGGTGAGGGCTATCCTTTGGGTTTGAAAGGCGAGGGTATTCCATTGGTAGCAAGAATTTTGTCTTTGGTTGATGTTTATGATGCCATCACTACTCGTCGTGTTTACAAATCACCCTTTACGCGTGAACAAGCTAAAAATATCATTATTGAAGGTAACGGCAGTCATTTTGATCCAGATATAGTCAGTGCTTTTTTAACTAATGAGGATGAGTTTTACAAGATTGCCGAAAAGTATGCCGATGTTGTTGAGAGTGAAGAGTATTTCCATGCAGAACTTTATACTTCTTCCACTGATTCAGAATTCAGTAGTTCATAGATTCCATGATGTGAAGTATTTAATTCGAATCTGCCAATCTTTTTAGAGTCGTACTTAATTTAAGTAACGCTGAGCTTAGCTTATCATCTGAAATACTCTGACTATGCTTGCGTATAAGGTCTATGCCTTCTTGGGAAGGTAAATTTGCTTTTCGTGTTGATGTTTCTGTTAGACCTGAGGGGCGATTAATGATCTTAATCTGCATAGCTTCAATGGGTGATCTAACTAAGCCCTGGATAGATGCTAATAGAGCGCTATTATAAAAACGCAATTGAGATGCCCAAATAGCGGAGTCGGTATAGATTAATAATTTTTGATCTTTTATTAGGCAATGCTTAGTTTGTTTTGCCAGATTGTCGGGTAATACTGCTTTAATCTGTTGCAAAATAAGACGTTGTTGCTCAATTTGGCTGTGTAAATAAACCATGGTTCGATTAGGGAACGCTAATGATTTTCTAAATAGCGGTGCTTGTTGTGCCATGAGCTTATACCGGTAGATCAAAGAAGGAGCTGTGATGGTCGGGTTACGCTACTCTAACCCGACAGCTTGTATAGATATCGGGTTATGTTGTATTAACTCAATCTACGCAACTATTGATAAGCCGCTATCTTATTGAAATTTAAATAACGATAAGAATCTTCTGAGCTTGCACTGATTTGTTCGGCATAATGCATGTATTCAGAAAAGCTTGGAATCTTACCTAAAATTGAACATACGGCTGCAAGTTCAGCTGAAGACAAATAAACGTTAGCACCATTACCTAGACGATTGGGAAAGTTACGAGTTGAAGTAGAAACGACTGTCGAGTTTTCTGCAACTCGAGCCTGATTACCCATACATAATGAACAGCCAGGTATTTCAGTTCTAGCACCTACTTTATTAAAAGTATCGTAATAACCTTCTTCAGTTAATTGGCTTTGATCCATTTTTGTCGGTGGCGCGACCCATAATCGAGTAGGTAGTTCGCTTTGTTGTTCCAGTAGTTTACCGGCTGCACGAAAATGACCAATATTAGTCATGCAAGATCCTAAGAAAACTTCATCTATTTTAGTGCCAGCAACATCGGATAAGGTTTTGATGTCATCAGGATCGTTAGGGCAGGCCAGTAACGGCTCTTTGATGTCATTCATATTGATTTCAATGATTTCAAAATACTCGGCATCAGCATCTGCTTCTAACAACACAGGATTTTCTAACCATTGTTCCATGCTAGCAATACGACGGGTCAATGTGCGTAAATCGCCATAGCCCTCTTTAATCATCCATTTTAATAGGCTAATGTTTGAATTAAGGTATTCACGTATAGGCGCTTCATTTAATTTAATGGTGCAGCCACCCGCTGAGCGTTCTGCTGATGCATCTGATAATTCAAAGGCTTGTTCTACTTTTAAATCAGGCAAACCTTCGATTTCTAAAATGCGACCTGAAAATACGTTTTTCTTACCTGACTTATCTAATGTTAATAAGCCACGTTGTAGGGCGGCATAAGGAATGGCATTGACCATATCTCTTAGGGTAATGCCGGGTTGCATTTCTCCGGTGAAGCGGACTAAAACTGATTCTGGCATATCCAAAGGCATAACGCCGGTCGCTGCGGCAAACGCCACTAAACCTGAACCAGCTGGAAATGAAATACCTAATGGGAAGCGCGTATGTGAATCACCACCAGTACCAACACTGTCAGGTAATAACATACGATTTAGCCATGAATGGATGATGCCATCACCAGGACGTAAGGAAACGCCACCGCGATTCATAATAAAATCTGGTAAGGTGTGCTGCATATCGATATCAATAGGCTTAGGGTAAGCCGCAGTATGACAAAAAGATTGTAAAACCAAATCAGCAGAAAAACCCAAGCAGGCTAAGTCTTTGAGTTCATCACGAGTCATAGGGCCTGTGGTATCTTGCGAACCGACGGTACTCATTTGTGGTTCGCAATATGTGTTAGGACGAACACCGGCCGCGCCACAAGCTTTGCCGACAATTTTTTGAGCTAAAGTATAGCCCTTACCACTGTCTTCAAGGTCTACGGCACAAGAAAAGACCTTGGAAGCACTAAGACCTAAATGTTTTCTAGCTCTTTCAGTAAGGCCTCTACCAATAATGAGTGGGATACGTCCACCTGCACGTACTTCATCTAAAAGTACGTCGGTTTTTAAAGAAAAGTTACAGATAACATCATCGCTATCATGACGTTTAATAACGCCTTCATAGACGTAAATATCGATAATATCGCCCATTGCTAACTGAGACACATCACATTCAAAGGGCAGGGCGCCAGAATCTTCCATGGTGTTAAAGAAAATAGGCGCGATTTTTCCACCTATACAAACACCGCCATCGCGTTTGTTTGGAATAAAGGGAATATCATTGCCGATATACCAAAGCACGGAGTTAGTGGCAGATTTACGTGATGATCCTGTGCCGACCACGTCGCCTACATAGGCTACTGGGAAGCCTAGTTGTTGTAACTCTTCGATTTGTAGCTCAGCTTGAGTAATGCCAGGTCTTGGCATTTTCAACATGGCTTTGGCGTGCAGAGGGATGTCGGGTCTGGACCAAGCATCAGGTGCAGGAGATAAGTCATCGGTATTAGTTTCGCCTGTAACTTTAAATACGCTGACTGTCATTTTTTCAGGTACAACGGGTTTGTTAGTAAACCATTCTGCATCAGCCCAAGATTGGATGATTTGTTGAGCGTAAGTATTACCTGCTTGAGCTTTTTCTTGAATATCGTGAAAAGCATCAAAGATGAGTAAGGTATGAGATAAGCCTTTTACAGCAATCGGCGCTAAGCTAGGATTATCAAGTAGGGCAATTAAAGGAGCAATGTTATAACCACCTAGCATAGTACCTAATAACTCAGTAGCATCTGATGCGGTTAATATAGGAGAGCTTACAGTGTCATTTGCAATTGCTGATAAAAAACTAGCTTTGATATAGGCCGCTTCATCAACACCGGCTGGAACGCGATTCGCTAATAGATTTAAAACAAATTCTTCTTCGCCAGCAGGGGGATATTTAATTAATTCAACTAAGTCAGTCATTTGCTCAGCGCTTATGGGTTTAGGTACGACACCCTCAGCAGCGCGTTCTTCAATATGTTTTCGGTACTGTTCTAACATGACGAATTCCTTATAAATTATTTCAATTCGGTAACGCTTAAAATGAACGTGCTTAGTTACCCATTATTTAATGGACAAAAGACAATTAATTAGTAGTTAGTATGGTTTGAGATAAGGGCTAAAGACTAAAGGCGAAGAGTTAAACCTAGCATTTGTCGTCGCTTAATTTGCTAAGCTCTTAAGCTTAATTTTTCACCCTGAGCCTTTCGTCTGCGATCAAGCATTGCTATTTTAAGATCGTATCCATTAAATCGCCCTAGCAATATGATAATCATTAAAGCTTAGTATTACAAAAACTTGTGATGATAATACAAAAATCTGAGCATTACGTTATTGTGGATCGCTATGACTATTAGATTTTAGGGAGATATAAGTGATGAGTAGCGCTATAACAGTAGAATGGTTTTCGGTTATAGCGTCACTATTTATATAGATCTTGAGTTATCAACTTAAGATAGGGTAGGGTGCAAGGCTTAGCCGTTTGTACTGAGCCATGAGCTTGTCGAATGATCGAAGGTTAAGCCGTTTAGGGTTCGACTGGCCTCACCACGAACGGCTAAACTTTATATCGTATGTCTTAAGTTGGTAGCCTAGTTTTTGTAATCATTTTAACAAGCACGGTATTGATACCGACCGGACTAAGATTTATTCAGCGTGTTCGCTTCCTGCGTAAGCTTCTACTCGTGCTTTTAGTTTTTGGCCTGAGCGAAAAGTGACTACACGTCTAGCCGAAATGGGAATTTCTTCACCTGTTTTAGGATTTCTTCCGGGTCTTGGGGTTTTGTCACGTAATTCAAATTTACCAAAACCAGAAATTTTTACTTGTTGACCTTGTTCTAATGAACTTTTAATTTCTTCAAAGAACAGTTCGACCATATCTTTGGCTTCACGTTTATTTAAGCCAACTTCCTCAAAAAGTTTTTCTGCAAAATATGCTTTAGTTAATACCATAAGTTAGTCCCTCAGTTTTGCGTTTAATTTTTCAGATAATAAAGTTAATAGTTTGCTAATAATAGCGTCTATTTCAGTGTCTGTTTGAGTGTGCGTGGTGTTTTGGAATATTAAGCATAATGCAACGCTTTTGTTGCCTTCTTCCACGCCTTTGCCACGATAAATATCAAATACCTTGGCGTCTTGTAATGTTGCTTCTGTACTGCTTTTAATGCAATCAATGATATCGTTGGCGGCAACGTCTTCTTTGACAATTAAAGCTAGGTCGCGCCGTACTGAAGGATATTTAGATAAAGATTTAAACACAGGTATGCGCTTGTTAAGGATTAAATCTTGATCTAATTCAAATAGAAAAACAGGGCAATCAAACCCTAGTTTTTTTTCTAAAATAGGATGTAGCATACCTAAGTAGCCAATGGTTTCACCCTCGTGCGTTACTATTTTTGCCGACTGGCCTAAGTGCAATGCTGTTTGCGGTGAGGCTATAAATTTTACAGCACAGCCCGTAAGGCTAAATATCGCTTCAACATCGGCTTTGATGTCAAAAAAATCAACTTTACGAGATTGCTCGCCCCATTGTTCACTATAAACATCGCCTAAAGCTAGACCACTCAACATTTTTTGCTGGTGAGTTGTGTCGTTGGTTTTGATAAAACGTAGTCCGGTTTCAAATAATCGAACTCTATTTTGTTGGCGGTTGGTATTGTGTAGAGCTGCTTTTAATAAACCACACCAAAGTGTAGTGCGCATCACAGCTAACTCAGAAGAAATCGGATTTTTAAGTCGAATAACCTCCATTTCAGGGGCAATAGTTTCTTGGATTTCTTCGTCAACAAAACTATAAGTAATAGCTTCTTGGTAACCTCTATCAACCATTAAATCTTTAACACGATCTAGGTCTAATGTGGCTTCTGTGGCAGTTGATAATTCAGAGCGCATTAACAAACTGCTGCTCGGTAAATTATTATAACCATAGATACGAGCTATCTCTTCAATCAAGTCAGCTTCAATGGCTATATCAAAACGAAAACCAGGAGGACTAATTAACCAACCGTCAGCTTGTATTTGGATACACATACCTAGGCGCTTAAAAATATCGATGACTTGATCATCAGCTAAAGAAATGCCCAAGATTTTTTGGATGCGTTGCTTTCTTAATAGAATCGGCTGACGTGAGGGTAGTGTTTGTTCGGTTGTCACTTCGGAAATTGGACCCACACTACCGCCAGCAATTTCAACGATGAGTTGAGTTGCTCTTTCAATGGCTCTATTTTGTAAGCTAGCATCGACACCGCGTTCAAATCGATGTGATGAATCTGTATGTAAGCCAAAATCACGTGCTTTACCGGCTATAGCCAGAGGTGCAAAAAATGCGCACTCAAGGAAAACTGATTGAGTTTGATCGCTGACCGCTGTTTCACTACCGCCCATAATACCTGCGAGCGCTAAGGCTTTTGAGTCATCGGCGATGACTAATGATCCATTATTCAAGCTAATGACTTGATTATTTAATAAGCTTAAGCTTTCATTTTCCTTTGCCCAGCGCACACTAATGTTGCCAGTTAATTTGTCGGCATCAAATACATGCAAAGGTTGACCCAATTCTAATAGGACATAATTAGTTACATCAACTAGTGGACCTAAGCTTCTAATGCCAGAGCGACGTAATCGTTCTTGCATCCATAACGGCGTAATAGCGCTAGCATTAATCCCGGTAATTAAACGACCTAGATAGCGAGGACAGGCTGTGGTATCAGCTATCGATACAGTGAGTGTGTTTTGATGAGTAACTGGGATATTAGTAAATGCTGTGGTAGTCCATTCCAGTTTGTTGAGCACTGCAATTTCACGCGCTAAACCTTCTGCGCATAAACAATCAGCTCTGTTTGGTGTTAAATCAACTTCTATAATGACATCGTTCAGAGACAAATAGTCACGAATATCAACACCAACCGGTGCATCAGTCGCTAATTCCATTAAGCCATGTGCATCCGTTGCCAAACCTAACTCTTTTTCTGAGCAAAGCATGCCGAAAGATTCTATGCCCCGTAGTTTGGATTTCTTTATTTTGAAATCGCCAGGTAATACAGCGCCGCAAAGCGCCGCAGGTATTTTTAGGCCAATGCGAACATTGCTAGCACCACAGACGATTTGCAAAGATTCTTCTGTGCCCACATTGACTTGGCAAACACGAAGGCGATCAGCATCAGGATGTTGCTCCATAGCAATAACTTCACCGATGACTACGCCATTAAATTGAGCGGCAGCCGGTACAACAGAGTCGACTTCTAAGCCGGCCATTGTTAATTGTTCTACCAGTTCCTCTGTATCGATTGCTGGATCAACATACGATCTTAACCAAGCTAAACTAATTTGCATGATTTACATGTTCCTGTGTAACGAAAACTTAATTAAATTGTTCTAAAAATTTAAGATCATTTTCAAAAAATAATCGTAAGTCGTTAATTCCATAGCGCAGCATTGCAATGCGTTCTACGCCCATGCCGAAGGCAAAGCCACTATATTTTTCACTATCAATATTAACTGATTTAAAAACTGCAGGATGAATCATGCCGCAGCCCATCACTTCTAGCCATCCTGTTTGGCTACAAACGCGACAGCCTTTTCCGCTGCACATCACGCATTCAATATCGACTTCTGCAGAGGGTTCTGTAAAAGGGAAATAAGATGGTCTAAAGCGAACTTGTATGTCCTTTTCAAAAAAGGCTCTTAGAAATTCGTAAATAACACCTTTTAGATCGGCAAAGCTTACATCAGTGTCGACTAGAAAACCCTCAACTTGATGAAACATGGGCGTGTGGGTAATATCAGAATCACAACGATAAACTCGGCCAGGGGCAATCACCTTTAATGGTGGTTGTTCAGATTCCATGGTTCTGATTTGCACGGGTGAGGTATGAGTTCTTAATACCGTATGGGCATCAAAATAAAAAGTGTCATGCATCGCACGAGCAGGATGGTGTGCAGGAATATTAAGTGCTTCAAAATTATGATAATCGTCTTCGATTTCAGGTCCTTCAACGACTTTAAAGCCGACACTGGCAAAAATTTTTGAAATTCTTCTGAGAGTCGTAGTGACTGGATGCAATCCAGCGACAGATTGGCCGCGTCCAGGTAAAGTTACATCAATGCTTTCGCTAGCTAATCTTGCAGTTAATGCGGCACTTTCTAGCTGCTCTTTACAAGCTTCTAGTTGCTGCTGTAGTTGTTCTTTGGCTTGATTGATTATTTGTCCGACGGAGCGTCGTTGCTCGGGATCAAGGTTGCCTAATTCTTTAAGCTGTAAGGTAAATAAGCCTTTTTTACCTAGGTAGTGAACACGAACTTTATCAAGTTCATTAAGGTCACTGACTGTTGCAAGCTCTTTTAATGCCTGCGCGAGAATCTCTTCAAGGATAGCCGACAATGTTCTGCTCGCTTTAGTTGGGGAAGAATAATTTAAAAAGGGGAGTTCAGGTAGTTATTCCTGAACCACCCGTTACTTATAAAGTAACGGGTGGATTAAGATCCTTTAGTTAAGTAAGACTAGGTCTTGCTTAAGGCTTGCTTTGATTAGCGATAGCAATTTCTGCTATTTTTCCAAAGGACTCGATATCACGTACCGCGATATCGGCTAAAACTTTACGATCGATTGCAACATTAGCTTTTGTTAAGCCGTTGATCAAGCGGCTGTAAGATATACCATATATTCGTGCTGCAGCATTAATACGAACTATCCACAAAGCGCGGAATTGACGTTTTCTTTGTTTGCGGTCGCGGTACGCATATTGACCTGCTTTGATGACCGCTTGTTTGGCTACGCGATAAACTCGACTGCGTGCACCATAGTAACCTTTGGCTTGTTTTAAAACTTTTTTATGTCTTGCTCTGGCTGTTACGCCGCGTTTAACTCTAGGCATTAGTGTTCTCCGTGATTAACTATATGGCATCATACGTACAGCCATGCGCACGTCTGAAGGATGAATAGTTGCGGGTGAACGTAACTGTCTTTTTCTTTTAGTGGATTTCTTAGTCAAAATATGACGGCGATGTGATTGTCCACATTTAAAACCGCCATTGCCAGTGCGTCTAAAACGCTTAGCGGCTCCACGGTTAGTTTTTATCTTTGGCATTTGTTTGCTCCAGTATATAAAAATAAAAATCCCTGAGACATAACCCGACAAGGCAAAATGCATGGCCCTGAAAAATTACTTGTAGCGATATGCTACGCTTTAGCAGTCTATCCTTTACTGCTTACTGAAGAGTATCTGTAATACAAAAACTCTTTAGAATGATATTGCTACCATTAGTTATGTTTGTAACTTAGGGTAGCAATTGGAAGGGTTAGAGCCCTTATTTTTTCTTCTTAGGTGACATAACCATAATCATTTGACGACCTTCCATTTTTGGAAATTGTTCGACTATAGCTAGTTCTTCTAGGTCTGTTTCAATACGTTTTAATAAATCCATGCCGATTTCTCTGTGCGCCATTTCTCGGCCACGGTAACGAACGGTGATTTTTGTTTTATCGCCTTCGTTAAGGAATTTAATTAAGCTACGTAGTTTAACTTGATAATCGCCTTCATCAGTGCCAGGTCTGAACTTAATTTCTTTGACCTGAATCTGTTTTTGTTTCTTCTTGGCAATTTGAAGTTTTTTGTTGAGTTCAAACTGGTATTTGCCGTAGTTCATTATCTTGCAAACGGGAGGATCCGCGTTTGGTGATATTTCTACTAAATCCAAGTCTGCTGCATAGGCAATCTGCTTTGCTTCATCTAAAGAGATTATTCCTAATGCTTCACCTTCAGCGCCTGTTACTCTCACTCGTCTTGCGGTGATAAAGTCATTCAAGCGTGTTTCATCTTTTTTAGCAGCGATACCCTAATCCTCCAAAAAAATAATTATATTCTATCTGCAATGTCTTGCTTTAACCGTTCGGTAAATTCAGTAACTGATAGGCTACCTAAATCATCACCTTTTTGCGTGCGTACCGTAATGCGTTTTTCTTCTAATTCTTTATCGCCGATAATGATTAAATACGGTACACGCTGCATAGAATGCTCGCGGATTTTAAACCCGATTTTCTCATTTCTCAAGTCAATTTTCACTCTGATGCCTTGTTTTTCAAGTTCATTGAATATTTCAGAGGCATATTCAGCATGACGATCGGCTATATCGAGCACCATAACTTGCACAGGTGATAGCCAAAGAGGGAATGTTCCTGCGTGCTGTTCTATTAGAATGCCTATAAAGCGTTCTAGTGAGCCTAGTATTGCTCTGTGTAACATAACAGGAGCTTGTTTTGAGCCATCTTCGGCAATAAATGTTGCCCCTAAGCGGCCTGGCATCGAGAAATCAACTTGGATAGTGCCGCACTGCCAAACTCGACCTATGCAATCTTTTAATGAGAATTCAATTTTAGGGCCGTAAAATGCACCTTCACCGGGTTGTAAATCCCATTTTAGGTTTTTATTGTTAAGGGCTAATTCTAGGGCGTTCTCTGCTTTATCCCATACAGAATCATCGCCCACTCTGTTTTCTGGGCGTGTTGAAAGTTTTATAATGACTTCTTCAAAACCAAAGTCTTTATAAACAGCAAACAGCATATCAATGAATGTGGATACTTCGCCTTGAATTTGTTCTTCTGTACAAAAAATATGAGCATCATCTTGAACAAAGTTTCTGACACGCATTAAGCCATGGAGTGTGCCAGAGGGTTCGTTACGATGACAAGAGCCAAATTCAGCTAAGCGTATCGGTAAGTCACGATAGCTTTTTATACCTTGATTATAAATTTGTACATGGCATGGGCAATTCATGGGCTTAATTGCGTAATCACGATTTTCTGAGTGAGTAGTGAAGATCATGGCACCAAACTTATCCCAATGGCCTGATTTTTCCCACAAACTACGATCTACTAATTGTGGTGTTTTGACTTCACCATAGCCATTGACACGTAATTTCTCACGAATATATTGTTCGACTTGTTGATATATAATCCAACCTTTTTCGTGCCAAAACACCATGCCAGGTGCTTCTTCTTGGCTATGAAATAAGTCTAAGGTCTTGGCTAATTTGCGGTGATCGCGCTTTTCAGCTTCTTCTAATCTGTGTAGGTAAGCTTGTAATTCTTTTTTGTCACCCCAAGCTGTGCCGTAAATGCGTTGTAGCATTTCATTTTCTGAGTTGCCGCGCCAATAAGCACCAGCAATCTTCATCAATTTGAAGGCGTTTAATTTGCCTGTGCTAGGAACGTGAGGGCCTCTACATAGGTCGGTAAAACCACCTTGTTGATATAGAGATAGATCTTGATCGGCAGGAATAGATTCAATAATTTCGGCTTTATAAGCTTCGCCTTGATCTCTAAAAAATGAGACGGCGTCATCTCGACTTAATACTGAGCGACTAATCGCTAAATCTTCAGCAACTAATTGCTGCATTTTTGCTTCTATAACTGTTAAATCTTCAGTTGTAAAGGGTCTTTTGTAAGCAAAGTCATAATAAAAGCCATTTTCGATAACGGGACCGATAGTGACTTGTGCTTCTGGGAATAATTGCTTAACAGCTTGGGCTAAAAGATGGGCGGTTGAGTGTCGGATGATGTCAATGCCATCTATATCTTTTGCGGTAATGATTTGAAGGCTAGCATCTTCACTAATCAGGGTGCTGGCATCGACTAGAATATTATTAACACGGCCTGCTAAAGTGGCTTTTGCTAAACCTGAGACTATCGACATAGCGATATCGAGTACTGAAACAGCGTGATCAAACTCACGAATAGAACCATCAGGGAGGGTAATTACAGGCATGTTAATATTTTTTAGTTGCTACAATAAAAAAAGCACCGCTGTTGCAGTGCTTTAATGTCTGGTAGGCGCGATTGGATTCGAACCAACGACCCCCACCATGTCAAGGTGGTGCTCTAACCAACTGAGCTACGCGCCTAAAGTAACTCGTTACTTCAAGAGTTGGTTATTATAGCAATAGAATTTACTTTCGCAAGATTTAAATGTTTTATAAGGTGAGCTGGATTGTGAATAGTAAGTTTCAGAAGTTTTATTTTCTCTGATATTTTGAGAATACTAAATATTAGATGTTAAAAAAGCTTATTAGGGGTTTTAGGTTGTCGCCAACACAATCTACAAGTGTTATAGTTCACCGCAAATTTTGGGTGCTAATATCGGCGCTCAATGGCAAAGCAACTTTTTATCAATTACAGGAGCATTTTTTATGAGCGAATTTATAACCGCAATTATAGTCATCGCAGTTGTACTCATGGTTATTTCTAAAGTACGAAAAAATTCAGATGAGCCTAAAATCGAAGCAACTCCTAATAAAGCCACTGAAACAGTCACTAAGCCTATCGTTAAGCCGGTTCAAAATAATAGCCCAGTTGCTGAAACTGAATTAGTTGTAAAAAGTGAAGAAGTCGCTGTTGCTGTAGCACCTCAAAAAATAATAGTTACACCAACACCATCGCAAAAAAATATCCAAATTCCTCAAGACTCATCTTTGAGAAGACATACACTAAGTCAGTTGCATGCGCTATTAGATTCTCATAAAGAAAGTCGTCCAACTGACTCTACACTGGGTCGTCATCATGATAGTTTGGTGGAAGTTAAGGTAGGCTCTTATACCAATGATGTTGATGAGGTTTTGTGCCTAGTGACTTATTATGAAAATCAACTTGAAATACTAGATACTACAGAAGTAGCGCCTGTTAAAGAGAATGCTGCGCAGAAAATAACTGCAGAATTAGAGGTCGCTCAGTCTGCATTGCCAGAAGATTCGACATTAAGACGACATGCTTTGCAACTACAGGCTAGTTAATTTTTGATTAGGTAGGTTGGGTTAGCGACAGCGTAACCCGACCTAAAGTTTTTAGGTTAGATAAGCGCCAGAGACTGTGAAAGTATTATGAATTTAGCTTCCCCCTTTGTAAAAGGGGGGATCGAGGGAGATTTTATTAAGTCATAGGTTATTGAAATTTAATAATAATTTTTTAATAGATCAAATCTCCCCTAATCCCTCTTTGCTAAAGAGGGGAATAAAAAGAATACTTTCACAGTCTCGCCAGCGCATCCACTCTTCTGTATTTATTTAGCTTACAGAGAAGCTTTCTCCGCAACCACAAGTTCCCTTAACATTAGGGTTGTTGAATTTAAAGGCTTCATTAATACCTTCTCTACGATAATCTAGTTCTATACCATCAACGAATTCCAAGTCATTAGCTGAGACTATGACACACACGCCAAATTTTTCAAATACTTGGTCATTTTCATTCAGTGCATCTGCATAATCGAGAACGTAGGCATAGCCTGAGCAACCTGACTTTTTGACGGCTAGTTTTAACCCCAGACCTTTTCCTCGCTTTTCTAATTGCTTTTTGATTTGTTTTGCTGCGCTTTCAGTAACTGTAACAGACATAAGACTCTCTTTATGCTTGGCAAGCCAAGGATTTTAATAAATGAATAAAGTTAGAAATTTCTTTTTGGGTATTGCTTAAGCCAAGGCTGATACGAATTGCACTTTTAGCAAGTGCTGGCTCTATTCCCATGGCAATAAGTACAGGGCTAGGTTCTTTATCGCCACTAGCGCAAGCCGAGCCGCTTGAAACTGCATAGCCTTTTTGATCTAGTTTCATTAGTAGCATTTCACCGTCTACTTCAGGCATGCCAATCAATACTGTGTTGGGTATGCGTTCTGCCCTATCTGCAAAAATACTCAGATTTGGGATGGTTCTGAGTTCAATTTCCAATTGTGATCTTAATGTCAATAGTTGACTGTTACGTTCATTGAATTCTGTTTTTGCAAGTTCTGCAGCTTTACCAAAGCCAACGATTGCTGCCACATTTTCTGTGCCTGATCTTAGATTGCGTTCTTGTCCACCGCCGATAATTAAGGGGTTTATTTTTAAATCTTTGTCATAAATTAAAGCCCCGCAGCCTTTGGGTCCGTATATCTTATGGCTGGATATGGACATCAAATTCACCGCTAATTGCTTAAATGATACGGGTATTTTACCTAAAGCCTGCACAGCATCCGTATGTACTTTGATGTCATTAGCTTTTAATTGTTGAGTAATTGCAGATAAATCCTGAATAACTCCAGTTTCGTTATTAGCTAACATAATTGAAACAAAGTCAGGTCGGTCAATAATTAATTGATCTAATGTAGATTGGCTAATTAAGCCTTGGCTATCGACATTGATATGACTTAAGTTAATGCCTTGTTTCTGTAAGCTAGCCGCGCTTTCAGTAATGGAGTGGTGCTCCGTTGTTGAAATGGCGAGTTTGTCAGTGATAGTTAAGGTTGCTAATGCCAGATTATTGGCTTCAGTACCACCACTAGTGAAAATGATTTGTGAGGCAGGTGCATCAGTCAGAGCTGCAAGTTGTTCGCGAGCATTGTCAATTGCGCTGCGGGCTAATCTTCCTTGGCGGTATAGACTTGAAGGATTGCCATAAAAGCTACTTAAAAATGGAAGCATCGCCTCCAACACCCGCTTATCTAAGGGTGTTGTGGCATTGTGATCAAAATAGATCATTCACTTAAGTTGGCAATTAAATCTGTATGTCGATGAATCCCAATAACTTGCTCTGCTTCATTAACTTGTCTTTTAGCAACCGTTTGTACATGATGTTTTTCTAAGAGTTGAGCTAGAGTAATGCCTTTAAGATATTCTCTGATTTGATCACTGAGTCCCATCCATAAGTCATGGGTTAAGCAAGCTTGTTCTTTTTGACAATTTGCCTCGCCGCCACATTTGGTTGCATCTATAGGTTCATCTACAGCGGCAATAATGTCAGCAATGTTGATTTTGTTGGGTGCATCAGCAAGTGTATAACCGCCACCTGGGCCGCGTATACCTTTCACCATGTTGGCGCGTCGTAAGCGTGAAAATAATTGTTCTAGATAAGACAATGAAATAGTTTGTCTTGCAGCTATATCGTTCAAAGTCACAGGTTTTATATCGCTGTGAAAGGCTAGGTCAAGCATTGCCGTTACTGCATAACGACCTTTTGTGGTTAGGCGCACTAGTTAAATCCCTTGGATAAAGTAAGTAATAGCTGTCACTATACTTAACCTAGCAAAATAGTCAACTTTAAAATAAAGGATTGTAGCTTGGTTATTTAAATTAATCCTTTCATCAATAACCTGATCGTAGGGGCGTATTGCATACGCCCTTATAAATTAAGCTCTATTACATCGAACTTTCGATATTGGGCAGGTGCAATGAGCCCCTACGTTGTTTTTTTGTCGTTCTTACGTGCGCAAAGTTAACTTCCTGTTCGATGAATGAGTCTACGTAGGTGGCGGGTGTGGATAAGTACAATACCATTGTAATTTAGAGGTCGGTCGTGATGTAGTGACAGGTCGCGACCTGTCACTATTGTTTGAAATGTACCTATAATGCGAACTGACTTGTGAAGATATCTATGTTTGGCAAGGTCTAAAAACATTGATCAACAATTATTATTTTTTTTGATTATCTTGGGACATCCTTAAAATGCCTCTGAGTATATCTAGCTCTTTAGTGTCTAGCTGGGTACGATTATAGAGTCGTTTTAAGCGGCGCATAATAGATTTAGATTTGTCGGGGTGCATAAAGCCTATATCTGTCAAAGCTTCTGCTAAATGTGTATAAAAAGACTCCATTTGCTGGGCAGTAGCTTTGATGTTTTTATCGACATCACCAATGCTTACTGGTATTTGTGTGTGAGTCGCTACAAATAACTCATAACAAACGACCTGTACGGCAGCCGCTATATTAAGTGAACTATATTCCGTGTTACAGGGGATTCTTAATAAAAAATGACATAAATCCAGTTCATGATTTTTTAAACCGGAGTTTTCTCGGCCAAAAATAATAGCGACTTTTTGATCAGATTCTTTTGTAGTAGTGAGTTCAGCACACTGGCGTGGACTTATTTCTGGCCAACTTATCGTGCGTGATCTTGCGCTAGCACCAATCACTAATTGGCAGTCAGCGACGGCTGTTTGTAAAGTGTCATAAACTTGAGCGCGAGCTAAAATATCATCGGCACCTGCTGCTCTTGAGGTTGCTTCTGAGCAAGGAAAAATTTTAGGGGTCACTAAGCAAAGCTCGGTCATGCTCATGTTTTTCATGGCTCTAGCTACCGCACCAATATTTCCTGGATGCGATGTTTCGACTAAAACAATCTTAATATGTGAAAGCAACAGTGTCGTCCTTAGATAAAAATAAACAAAGTTTACCAAAAGTTTTGCTATCATTGTGCGTTTTATACGCTCATTAAGAATCTGCCTATGCAACCTATGTTAAATATTGCCGTCCGTGCTGCTAGAAGCGCTGGCGACTTAATTCTTCGTTCAACTGATAATGTTGGTCGTCTACACATCGATCAAAAAGGTAAGAACGATTATGTTAGCGAAGTCGATCGCATGGTTGAACGAGAAATCATTAATATAATCAAGGCCGCTTTTCCTGAACATAGCATACTCGCAGAAGAAAGTGGTGAGCATTTAGGCAACGATTATGTCTGGGTGATTGATCCACTTGATGGGACGACTAATTTTTTACACGGATTTCCTCAGTATGCCGTATCTATAGCCTTAAAATATAAAGATAAGCTAGAAGTCGGCGTAATCTATGATCCTTTACGTGATGAATTATTTACCGCAAAACGTGGCGGTGGTGCCATGTTAAATAATCGTCGCCTTAGAGTCACACAACAAACTAGCTTAAAAAACGCGTTGATTGGCACTGGCTTTCCTTTTAAGACCGATAAACACTTAGATGCTTATGTAGGCATGTTTAAGTCATTAACGACCGAATGTGCAGGATTGCGACGAGCGGGCGCTGCCGCATTGGATTTAGCTTATGTGGCCGCAGGTCGCTTAGATGGTTTTTGGGAAATAGGCTTGATGGAGTGGGATATGGCCGCTGGCATTTTGTTAATAAAAGAAGCGGGTGGTGTTGTGACCGATTTATCTTTTAATGATAATTATCTACAATCCGGTAATTTAATTGCAGGCAGTCCTAGAATGCATCAGTTAATGTATCAATTGATAGAGCCGCATGTCACTGATAATTTAAAGTAAGATTATTCTTAATAAGTCCATGCAGCATTTTAAAACAAATAATGATGTCGCTATCGCGAAGGTTGTTTTAATCGGGTAATCGCACCCGAGGGCGAGATATTTTCTTTGGCGCAGCCTTTAAAAATACCCAAAGAAAAGGCGGGTCGATTACCGTTCAATCTGCGATCCTCGGTTTTGCTTCTGCCCTCCTACCAACGCGCGGCATACATGTCGCGCCCCTGTTGTGGCAAATCTAACAAAACTTGCGGTGCTAGGCACGGCAAACGTGATTAACTGTCGTATTGCTTAAGGTTGTAACTAAAGAGAATGTGGCTTAAAAAAGTCATATCTTTTTTAGATTTTTTAATCTTTAAGTTAGTCCTTATTAAAATCAAAACAAGCTGCACTCTGTTTTTATAAAAGCCAGTGCTATAAAATTAGCTTTTATTTCCAGTATAATGTGTGCGGTATTCTAAGCTTAACTCCTTATTCAAGCAGTTTGGGCGTATTTAATTTTTATATTAATCTAGTTATAGGAGAACTTATGTGTTTTAGTGCCAATATGTCACTGGGTTTAGGTGTTATCGGTTTAACTGCTGCCAGTATTACTTATCTTGATAAAACGGAAACATTTTGGGTGCGAGCTGCACGATCTTATGCCATATTCCATTTTTCACTCATGGAATTAATTCAATATTTTGCTTATCCAGTAGCTGATCAATGTGGCTATGGCACTAACTATTTTTTAAGTGAATTGTCTACTTATCATATTGCCCTACAAGCGTTTGCAATTATGCCTGCGCTAGCCACTTATTCGACTGATAAAACCGCACTTAAACAAGCGACTATTTTCGGTGCAAGCTTAAGTTCTTTGTTTCTGATCTGCACCGCATTACCCAAAGAATTACAACTATTTGATGGTTCACCTAATTTTATCGGCAATATGATTTCTTGTTTATTTATGGGTACTTATCATATCGGCTATCACATATCGAGTGCCTTCGGAGCTTTTGTAACTCATGGATCATTATTCGGTTTAGCTTTGAGTGGATTTGTTTGGAAAAATAACTGGAGAATTTCTAGTTACCATTTATTTATGGCATTGATGACGTTGTTTATGCCGCAATGGTTATTCAATGTGTCTACAGGTGAAGCAGCTGCGATTTATTGTTTCTATTCGATTCCAATCACTGCCAGTTTTATGCCTTATTTCAAGAACTTCTTTAGTGCTGAAAAATATATAGATAGACCTGATTACGCTTAAAGATCATGACAGTCTTAACAAGCCTTTTACTAGACATCATCATATAGCGGTCTTGATTAGGAGATCATATTCATGGATAAATAAGTATAACTCATTAAATGATTAACAAAAGTTTCACTCATAATATGGATTTTATTAGACTGCTATCCACAAAAATTCATATATAGCCATAAAAGCGGTGGGTAGAAATGCGTTTCCACCCTACTTGGCTAATCCCAATTACACTGATATCGTCGGTCAGGATATGGGCATTATTGGTATATTGTCTTCGGTACAGTATTTAACGTCAGAGTTTACAGCGAGTGTGGAGCAGGGGGCGACAGGGAGTCAGGTACGTTTAGATTTTATGAAACATGGTCATGATGGTATCTCGATAGAAAGTCGTATTAATGGCGGTGAGTACGATTAAACCTTAGTTGTATGTTAGTCCACTGGCTACTGGCAATAGTCATGAAGCCCGTGAATATCGAATGCGTTGGTGGGATAAAAGCGTTGCACATGGCGAGTGGAGTGGAGTTCAAATTGCTGTATTAGGTAGTTAGCTGGGTAAGTCACAAGCCATTCCGTGCATAGGATGTACCTACGCAAGGAGGCACATCATTGAGGAGTGATGCGCTTCACTTTATTCAGCGTAATTCAGCGTATCCTATAGCTTTGATTTATCTCTACTGAGTCTTTCCGGCTTAGGGCTACCAAGTAGATAAAGATTAATATTATGCGCATCACTAATCAAGCTATCGACCAATGAGCCAAATAATAAACGTTTCCATCCGCGCCGAGTCGGCTTACCTAGGACAATTTTAGTCACATTTCTCTCATTGCATAGATTGATAATAGCGGCGCTGATATCGAATGCACTTATAACTAAGGTTTCGGCGCCTAGTTGTTCGGCAAAACGTAAAATACGCAACACACTATCGCGTTTTTCAGCCGACATGCGTTTTAATTCCGGTGTTTCTACATAGACTACCAGCCATTCGGCGCGCAAACTGCTGGCAAAACGCTTGCCGGCTCTAACTAAGCGTTCCGCTAAGGTATTAGGGCCTATGCAAACCATAATACGTTCGCTAACTTGCCACACATCAGCTATGGCATTGTCTTCGCGATAATCTTGCATTTGTGCATCGACTCGACTAGCCGTTTGTCTGAGTGCCAATTCCCTCAAGGCGATCAGATTACCTTTACGAAAAAAGTGTTTGATAGCGAGTTGCGCTTGTTGCGGCAAATAAACTTTGCCATCTTTAAGTCGATCTAGCAAATCATCAGGAGGCAGATCGACTAGCTCGATTTCATCAGCATTTTCAAATACGGTATCGGGGACGGTTTCCCAGACCCTTATGCCAGAAATTTGACCTATTTCATCATTAAGGCTTTCTAAATGCTGGACATTAAGGGCAGTATAAACATCAATACCGGCATTAAGTAGTTCTTCTATATCTTGCCAGCGTTTAGGATGCCTGCAGCCTTCTGCATTGCTATGTGCTAGTTCATCTACCAGAATGATAGAAGGCTTGCGTTTAAGAGCAGCCTCTAAGTCAAATTCTTTAAAAGTGTTTCTACGATAATTAATGACTTTGGGCGGCAATTGCTCCAAACCTTCTAACAAAGCGGCTGTTTCTTTGCGGCCATGCGTTTCTATTAAGCCGACGATAATGTCACAGTTTTCGGCACGTCTTTCTTTAGCCGCCAGCAACATGGCATAGGTTTTACCAACACCGGCAGCAGCTCCAAAAAATATTTTCAAGCGGCCACGAAGCGCTAGTGCTCGTTCTCGATTGACACGAGCCAGTAATTCATCAGGATCAGGGCGTTGTATAGTCATGTTGGTTTGGTAGGTTTATAAGGGTTAATGTCCTTAGTTAAGGATAGAAAAAAGCTTTAAATCTGTATGGGGCGACAAATTCGCCTTGTCGCATGGAACATCGGATTACTGGGCAAATTGCTCGTCTCTACTCACCCTACGTTTCTGTCCTACTGGTTGCAACTTAGGTGTTATTTTGCCTTGTTTTTGGAGTCAAAACTCATGAGTTTTGTGTCTTTAAAACAGCCGTAGGCCGGAATAAGACTTTTTGAGCGAAAGCGAGTAAAGCATTTCCGGCAATTCGAACGATGTATATGCCGGTAACGCCACCAGCCAATGCGCTTTATTTTGTTTAGGGCATCCTATAATTTTATTCGCTATATCAGAAAACAAATTTAAATTGTAATCAAATGCACTTAAAAAAGCGTACTACATGGCTTAGTTTTATGTAAAATTCGCTCGGTATTGACTGATACTTTTTACAGTATTAATCTCATGTAATGTTAGGTGTTTTTTTTTTTTTCGGTCAA
>Ga0214182_1000113_pt1 | contig 40256 bp, 38 predicted proteins | sample TroBogEpilimnion_8_FD_153020 | JGI IMG/M metagenome (GOLD analysis project Ga0214182, IMG submission 153020) | Freshwater microbial communities from Trout Bog Lake, WI - 14NOV2007 epilimnion | ecosystem: Environmental > Aquatic > Freshwater > Lake > Epilimnion/Euphotic zone | place: Trout Bog... | reverse complement strand
AATTGCAAGATTCAACTGGCTAAACGTCGTGCCAGAGGCTATCGCAATATTAATAATTTCATCAATATGATTTATTTTCTTTGCGGTAAATTAAAATTCGATTACCCACTCTATTTCACATAGAGCCTAAAAAGTAAGTCTGCATAGTTAGCTTCTTTTATGTCGGCCTTTATCAAGTCATCCTATAAAAGTGCGTGGTGGTTAAAGAATCCGCATTTGCAAACTATTTATCCCTATCTGTTTAGAAAAACTGCGCTAAAGTCCTCTTTATACAGAGAGCGTTTAATAACACCGGATAATGATTTTATTGATATCGATTGGCTGGGTGAGGAGCATCAACCGCTGATTATCTTATTGCATGGCTTAACGGGTAGTTCTCAATCAACTTATATAAGCGGCTTACGAGCGCAATTGTTATTGGATGGATTCCGAACGGTTACATTAAATTTTAGAGGCTGTAGTGGTGAGTTGAATCATTCTGCAAGGTGTTATCATTCAGGTGAAACGGAAGACATCGGTTTTTTATATCAAACGATACGTGCACGGGAGCCTGATACACCGGTTGCTATGGTGGGGTTTTCTTTGGGAGGTAATGTTTTATTAAAATGGTTGGGTGAATCAAAAGAGGAAGTGTCTTTATTCGCCGCTGTGGCCGTCTCAGTGCCCTTAGTCTTAAGTATTTGTGCATCAACTTTAGATAAAGGGTTTTCCAAGTTGTATCGCTATAAATTGTTGGGTGAATTGAAGGGCTATCTTAACGCAAAAAAACGTTATTTAGAGCAGTTGGGTCGTGTGGATGAGGTAAATAAAATTGCTGAGCTGGGAGATGTCGCACATATAAAGTCATTCTGGCAATATGATGATCAAGTTGTGGCAAGATTACATGACTTTAAAGATGTACATGATTACTATCAACGATCGAGTTCTCAGCAGTTTTTAAAATCCATTTCAGTACCTACCTTAGTCATACAGGCTATAGACGACCCTTTTATGACGCCAGAAGTATTGCCTACCCAAGATCACTTATCACCGTGTGTGCAGGTTGAAGTGACTGAAGGAGGTGGGCATGTGGGGTTTATTAGTGGCGGAATGCCATTCAAGCCAGAGTATTGGTTAGAACGGCGTATTCCTGAGTTTATAAAACAGTTTATTTAGCCTGGAGGCCAGGTCATTTGACGGCCGGCGAGTAAGTGTAAATGAAGGTGATAAACTTCTTGGCCGCCTTTAGGGTTGCAGTTAAATAGGGTTCTATAACCATCTTCTGCAAGACCTTCTGTTTTAGCCAGTTTTGCAGCTGTTTGAATTAAATGTCCGGCAAGTTCGGTATTATCAAGATCATTTAACGTCTTAATATGCTGTTTAGGGATGATTAAAATATGTACGGGTGCTTGCGGGTTAATGTCTCTAAAAGCAAGTACGGATTCATCTTCATAAACTACGTCGGGTTTAATGTCACCCGCGACCATTTTGCAGAATAGGCAATTATTCATCAGTATTTCTCAGAGTAATCTGCGTCCTTTAAACGCATGTGAAAGCGTTCCACTGTCGATAAATTCAAGTTCTCCTCCCATCGGTACGCCATGCGCTAATCGACTGGCATTCACTTGATATTTTCTGGCGATCTCACTAATAAAGTAAGCCGTTGCCTCACCTTCGACAGTTGAATTGGTGGCTAGGATAATTTCTTGAATGTCGCCTTTAGCTAGACGCTCTTCAAGTATGTTTAATCCAAGTTCATTTGGGCCAATACCATCTAGTGGCGATAACTTACCGTGTAGAATGAAATAATAGCCTTTAAATGCAGTCGCTTGGTCAACGATCCAAGCATCTGCAGGGTTTTCTACAATACAAAGCAAAGCACTGTTTCGTGAGGTATCTTCACAAATTTCACACACTGCGTGTTCAGTTAAGGTGCGGCAATGCTGGCAATGATCGATATTTTTTAATGCGGTGAGTAATGTTTCTGCGAGTAGTTTCGCCCCATTTCTGTCGCGTTGTAGCATGTAAAAGGCAATGCGTTGAGCCGATTTGGGCCCAACACCGGGGAGGCAACAAAAGTTTTGTATTAACTGCCCTAATAAGCCTTTTTTGATCATATTAGAAAGGGAGTTTGAAACCGGGAGGTAATGGGATGCCTGATGTGATATCAGACATTTTTTCTTTCTTCATTTTGCTGACTTTATTAACGGCATCATTGATGGCTGCAGCTATCAAATCTTCTAGCATATCTTTATCATCTAAGAGACTAGGGTCGATTGTGACTTTTCTAGCTTCACGTTTCCCACTCATTATAATGGAAACTAATCCACCGCCCGATTCACCTTGTACTTGCATTAATGCTAGTTCGTCTTGGACGTTTTTTAGGTCTTCTTGCATTTTTTGTGCTTGTTGCATTAAGTTGCCTAAAGCATTTTTCATTGGGTTTCCTCTTTCGTTTTTACGGGTTCAATGGTGCCAGGTAATATTCGAGCATCAAATTGATTTTTTAAATTTAAAATATTGGGGTCTGCGTTAATGGTATCAACAGACGCCTGCTGTAGGTTTTCGCGTTCTTTTATTATTTGAACAGCCGGTGTTTCAATCGTGTTTTTTGTCGATTTAACAGTGAGTTTTAATTGGGCTGATCCAGTGTATATACGTAAGGCTGCTTGTAATGATTCTTGAGCTTTAGTGCTCACAATGTGATTCGGATTGATGATCAAGTTACAGCTAGTGTCATCAAGTGATTCAAGTGCACAATGACTGGCGAATTCTTTGGTCAAGCCGACTAGTTTCATAGCTGATATCATGGATAACCATGAGGTATCTTTAAATTCGGGCGTGTTTTTTATCCCTGGCTGAATTTTTTCTACCGGAGACGTTGTATCAACTTCAGGCGGCTTTGGCGTGATTACAGGTACAGTTTGTTTTGGGGTGTTCGGTGTTTTTACTGGGGGAGTGCTAACGTGTTTCTGAGTTAATCTAGCGGGTTTGAATGTTAGCATTCGTAACAACACCATTTCGAATCCACTGCGTGGATCGGGCGCTAAGTTGAGGTCTTTTTGCCCCATTAAGCCAATTTGGTAAAACAGTTGTATATCTTCGGGGGATAATTGGGTCGCTAGTGTGTTGATAATTTCACTGTCAAAGTTTTCGTCTGTAAACCCTGGGATATGTTGAGTCAATGCGGTACGGTGTAGTACTTGTAATAGTTGCTGTAAGACATCGCCAAAATTAGGTGTTAAATCATCAATTTCTGCGATTTTATTTAGAATGGCTGCTGCATCATTATTCGCTAGGGCAAGTAAAATATCATCAATAGGTTGTAAAGCAACGGTGCCCAACATGGTACTAACATCACTTGATTGAACCTTGCCGTTGCCATACACGATCGCTTGATCTAATAGGCTTAAGCCGTCACGCATACTTCCATCTGCAGCGCGAGATAAAGATTTTAACGCGGCTGGCTCGAATGCTATCTTTTCTTGATCGAGAATGAACGCCATCTGAGAAAAAATCTGACTGGGCGAAAGCTGTTTTAAATTGAATTGTAAGCAGCGAGATAATACGGTAACAGGGATTTTTTGAGGATCTGTTGTCGCTAATAAGAATTTAACGTGAGTAGGGGGTTCTTCTAACGTTTTTAATAAGGCATTAAAACTGTGGCCAGAAAGCATGTGAACTTCGTCGATAATATAGACTTTATAACGACCTTGGTTCGGTGCATATTGGGCGTTATCTAATAAATCACGGGTGTCTTCTACTTTTGTGCGTGAAGCAGCATCAACCTCAATAAGATCTAAGTATCGGCCTTCATTTATCTCCAGGCAAGATGTGCATTTATCACAGGGGTCATTATCTTGAAGATTTTCGCAATTGATGGCTTTGGCGAGTATTCTTGCGAGCGTGGTTTTGCCGACGCCGCGTGTTCCAGTAAATAAATAGGCGTGATGAAGTCGATTATGTTGCAATGCGTTAAGTAACGATTGGACAACATGTTCTTGACCGACGACTTCTTTGAAATTATGAGGGCGCCATTTTCTGGCGAGAACCTGGTAATTCATTGCAGGCTCGAATAGTTTAAGTTGCTTGATTGGGCGGTAACCGAATCAGCCACATCCCGGCACACGAATCTGCTGCTACCGTTGCTTCCTTCCGGACCTGGCGGGGTTTACAGCGTATCGTTGCGAGAGGACCAACTCGATCACCATTATGTTTTAGCATCATCAGCTAAAAAACAATATTATCGTTTAAACCCAAGATTATTACAAGCTAAAGCTTAGCCTTTTACTCGGGTAATTTTCATTACGATCGACAACTCTTTTAAACGGCGCATTACTTTTGCTAAATGGCCACGATCGTTAACGGTTAATGTTATTAAATCCACACAAACACGATCATCTTGATCTACGACCGTTACATTTTCAATATTTGAACCATGATTTGAAATCGTAGAAGCAATAGTGGCCAAAGCGCCCCGTTGATTTAATATTTCGATGCGAATCTCAGTTGGGAAATCTCCCGTAACATCTTTAGACCATTCAACATCTAACCAGTTAGTATGTTTTTTACGAATCACAGAGTGATTTCGACACTCATGATGATGCACCACAATACCTTTGCCGGGATTGAAGTAACCAATAATAGCGTCACCAGGAATAGGGCGGCAACATTTAGCCAGTGTGATCACCATTCCCTCTGTTCCTTTAATGATTAAAGGTGAGTGTGAAGAGTTTTTAGTGTCATCAAGTTTGGTGTTGGCATTAATATCAGATTGCGTAAGTCTTTTCGCAATTAAAAAAGGCATTTTGTTCCCTAAGCCGATATCCTCTAGTAAATCGTCTAGGGCAGTCATCTCCATTACTTTTAGTAAAGTTTGAATTCTAGATTCATCGATACTTTCTAAATTCTCATGCAAGTTATGTAGTTCTTTTTCTAATAGGTGTCTACCTAAGTTAATGGCTTCTTGCTGTTTGAAATGTTTCAGGTGGTTACGGATGCTCGAACGTGCTTTAACAGTGGTTACATAATTCAACCATAGCGCATTAGGTCTTGCCCACGAAGCGGTGATGATTTCTACCGTCATGCCGTTTTCTAACTTGGTTTGCAAGGGGACGAGTTGTTTATCAATACGTGCAGAAACACAGGCGTTACCAATATCAGTGTGCACAGCATAAGCAAAATCAATAATCGTAGCCCCACGCGGTATTTTGATGATGCTACCTTTCGGTGTAAATACAAAAACTTCTTGGGGAAATAGATCGATCTTTAAATTATCAATAAACTCTAGTGAGTCGCCTGCGGTCTTTTGTATCTCAAGTAAATCTCTTAGCCATTCATTAGCGCGCGCTTGAAATTTTTCTGTTTTATCTTCATCTGATTTATAAAGCCAATGCGCAGCAATGCCTGACTCGGCCATACGATGCATTTCATGCGTTCTAATTTGAATTTCAATCGGAGACCCGTAAGGGCCTATGACGATAGTGTGCAAAGATTGATAACCGTTGGCTTTGGGCAGCGCAATGTAATCTTTAAAGCGTCCAGGAATGGGTTTGTACAGATTGTGTATGACACCGAGCGCACGGTAACAGGTATCTACATTGTCACAAAAAATACGAAAAGCATACAGGTCGAAAATAGCCGATAGGGATAGTTTCTTTTGAACCATCTTTTGATAGATGCTGTAAATATTTTTTTCTCTACCCGATACCTCATAGTGCAATGAAGCTTGTTCCATACGATTTTTAATCGTATCTTCTATGGTATCAATGACTTTACTGCGATTGCCGCGGGATTTTTTTATGGCATGGGATAATACTTTGTGCCGAATAGGGTACATTGCTTGAAAACTGAGCTCTTCGAGTTTATGTCGAATTTTGCTCATGCCTAGGCGGTTCGCGATAGGTGCGTATATATCTAATGTTTCACGAGCGATACGGCGTTTTTTTTCAGCAGGCATGACCCCGAGGGTTTGCATGTTATGCAAACGATCCGCTAATTTCACTAAAATTACACGTAGGTCTTTACCCATAGCCAAAAACATCTTACGAACGTTTTCAGCTTGAGTTTCTGCTCTTGACTGTGATCTACCATCGATTTTAGTTAATTTAGTCACGCCATCGACTAAATCAGCTACTTCTTGGCTAAACATTTTAGCCAGTTCTTTTTTGGTAATGGGGGTGTCTTCAATAACATCATGTAATATGGCTGCCATGATGCCACTGGCATCCATGTGCATTTCTGCCAATATGATAGCTACTGAAATAGGGTGGCAAATATAGGCTTCGCCACTTTTACGGAATTGACCTGAGTGTGCGTCTGCGCCTAACTCATAAGCGCGAACGCAATCTTTGATTTGGTCTGCATCTAGATAGCCAGACAAGATGGAACATAATTTGTGTATCAGTTCATCTTGGGGTCGAAATGTAATAACTTCGTCGGCTATTTTCGACATAGGCAGTGATTATTTAGAACATTGCGTTATGGTCGTGCGATTCACCAACACGATGAAGAAGTGCTATGTTTTCAACTGTAACGTGGCCCGCGGCAATTTCACGTAAAGCCACTACTGTATCTTTGTCTTTTCCTCTAGGTACAAATTCAGTTGCACCATGACTTAATTGACGCGCTCTTGTGCTTGCCAATAAAACCAATTTGAAACGGTTTTCTACATTTTCTAAACAATCTTCAATTGTAACTCTAGCCATTATTAAACCTAAAATAAGTAAAAAGCATTCAGCCTGATGGATCAGACTGATAGTAAATCTAACATACAGGGTACAAGTTATAGCGCATAAGGTCAAGGTTCAGAAATTATGCGCTATGAGATGTTTTAGCCTCTAGTCTTTAATATAGCTACGGCAGGAAGTTCTTTGCCTTCTAAGAATTCTAAAAAGGCACCACCACCTGTCGATGTATAAGAAACATCATCATTAATGCCGTATTTGTCGATAGCCGCTAAAGTATCGCCACCTCCCGCAATTGAAAATGCACTGCTTTCAGCGATGGCTTTTGATAATGATTGTGTGCCATGACTGAATTGATCAATTTCAAAAACGCCAACAGGACCATTCCAAACAATAGTGCCAGCAGATTTTAAGATTTCTGCATATAAATTTGCTGTATCAGGACCGATATCTAAAATTAAATCATCTGCTTCTACATCAGCTACTTTTTTGATAGTGGCTTCAGCTGTTTCTGAGAATTCTTTAGCACAAACTACATCAACTGGAATAGGGATGTCAGAACCCGCTTTTTTTGCAGCAGCAATAAGTTCTTTGGCTTCATCTATTAAATCGGCTTCATAAAGTGATTTACCTACTGGATAACCAGCCGCTGCAATAAATGTATTTGCAATACCGCCACCCACAATCAGTTGGTCTACTTTTTCTGAAAGTGATTTTAAGACAGTTAATTTTGTTGAAACTTTAGAACCGCCAACAATAGCCACTAAGGGTTTAGTGGGTGTTTCAAGTGCTTTACCTAATGCATCTAGCTCATTGCCTAAAAGAGGGCCTGCGCAAGCAATGGGGGCATATTTAGCAACGCTATGTGTAGAGGCTTGTGCTCTGTGAGCAGTACCAAAAGCATCCATAACAAATACGTCACAGAGGGCCGCCATTTTTTTACCCAGTTCATCGTTGTTTTTTTCTTCACCTAGGTTAAAACGAACGTTTTCACAAAGAACGACTTCACCTGGAGCAATTGTAATTCCATTAATCCAATCTTTTTCTAAACGAACGGGTTTACCTAATAAACTGGCTAAACGCTCAGCAACGGGCTTTAGAGAAGATTCGTCGTCATATTGGCCTTCTACTGGACGGCCAAGGTGTGAGAGTAATATAACAGCAGCGCCTTTTGCTAAGGCTTGTTCAATAGTAGGAACACTTGCCTGAATACGTATATCACTGGTCACTTGACCATTTTTTACAGGCACGTTTAAATCTTGACGGATTAATACTCTTTTACCAGTTAAATCAAGATCTACCATTCGTTTAATTGACATATTTTTACTCTCTGTTGGGTTTGTTAATAAAGTTGTATTGATGAGTTTAGTTGGGCTCTGAGTCTTTTTTCCATTTGATAGAGCAACCAATGCTAGGTATTTGATCTTTTGGTCCCTGTCCTGTTTCTGCGACTAATTTCATCGCTTCGAAAAGCTCACGAGGACTATCAGTGATGTCTATATTCCTACCAGTTGCATCGAGTCTGCCTCTGTACTGTAATTCGAACAGGTTGTTATAGCCGAAAAAATCAGGCGTGCAGATGGCGCCATACTCATGCGCAACCGCTTGTGTGTCATCTAGTAAATAAGGGAAGCTGTAATTATTAGCGGCGCTGATTATTTGCATGTTCTCAAAAGAGTCATCGGGATATTCGATAGTATCATTGGGCATAATAGCCACCGTATTGACTCCCAATTGTTTTAATTCATACGTATCTCTTACGAGTCGGTTTTGTACCGCTTTAACATAGGGGCAGTGATTAGATATAAACATCACTAATAATCCTTTCTCTCCCATGCAGTCTTGTAACGTCCACACACGGTTATCAACACCTAATAATTTAAAGTCTATGGCTTTTATTCCAAAATCACAAGCGGGTGTAGTTAATGCAACCATTGCTTTGCCTATTGTTGAGTTGGGTTATTTAAAATTAGTTATGGACAGAATCTAAGTAGTTTTGCGCTTGCATTTCTATCAGTCTTGATACGGTACGTCTAAACTCAAAAGCCCCATCACCATCAAGGTAAAGATCTTCTGCTGGACTGTCCGCAGTACAGATCAATTTTACATTATGTTCATACAGCGCATCAATTAAAGTCATAAAACGTTTCGATTCATTACGTTTTTCAGAGGATAACTTAGGAATGTTAGCCATAATTACAACATTAAAGAGTTGGGCAATGAGATGGTAGTCATGGCTACCAAGCGGTTGTTCGCAGAGTTCGTTGAAACTAGTGAGTAAAATGTCTTGATAAGCCGATGTGAGGGAAAGGGTGCGACCTAAAACTTCAACTGAATAAGGGGTTATGGGTGCCTTTTCGGTGAGTTGATCATAGGTGGTCTTAATAAACTGATCGGCACTATCGCCCAGTGGATAATAGAAAACTTGTTGTGCCGACTTTAAATACGATAATCGGTAATCAGTATGGGTGTCTAGCGCTACAATTGTGGCGTTATTGAGCAGTAATTTTGTGAATATTAAGAATTGTTCTTTTTGTATGCCACCTCTATAAAGATCGTTTGGGTGTCTATTAGAGGTCACGACAAGTGTTAAGTTGCGTTCGAATAGTTTGGTAAATAATCGTTCCAGAAGCATAGCATCTGCAATATCCGTTACATAGAATTCATCGATACAAATTAAGATAAACTCGGAACTTAATTTCTTAGCATAGGCGGCGATCATTTCAGTCTTGTTAAGTTTAGTGAACTCATGGCTAAAAGCATGTAAATCACACATAAACTGACTATAGTGATAGCGTTTTTTCTTTGGAGTGGGACAGTTCTCGTAAAATAATTGCATTAACATGGATTTCCCACGTCCTACATCACCATAAATATATAAGCTTTTTTGTTTAGGGGGGTGTGCGTTGATCTTATGCAGCAATGGCATATGAAGATATTCAACGCATAAAGCAATATTATCAAGGGTGATTTGTAACGCTTTTAATAGTTCAACTTGTGCATTATCGATGTGTATGCGCTTTTCATCAGTCCATTTAAGATAGATATTTTGTAATAAATGTGTTTTGCTAGAAGTGTCGCTTTGACTCACTTTTTGAAAATATCTTTTCAGCATAGCGTTAGATTGGAGGAATCGATGACTAAGACTAGCATTAATTCTCCCGATAGGGCTATATCAAATTGTGCCAAATATAGAACATTCTGATTTTAAATTAAAAAATCCTTTGTAAAGGGTGTCGATTAATTTAAGGTGCTTAGTAATGGCCACAACACAGGTCCTCGGATGAATATTTTTATCTTTAATGTGGTAAAATCCTCAACTTTTAAACTTTATTGGCTTCATTTATTACATGATTAAACAGCGAACTTTAAAAAATACGATACGAGCCACTGGAGTAGGTCTTCATACTGGAGAAAAAGTATATTTAACAATACAGCCTGCTGAAGTGAATTCTGGGATTATATTTCGTCGAGTTGATCTAGCCGAGCCAGTAACTATTAAAGCAACTCCATTGAATGTGGGAGAGACTGTTCTCTCAACAACCTTAGTTTCGGGTGATGTAAAAATATCGACCATTGAGCATTTATTATCTGCTTTTGCTGGTTTAGGTATTGATAACGCCATTATTGATGTCAGTGCTGCAGAAGTGCCTATTATGGATGGCAGTGCAGGCCCATTTGTTTTCTTATTACAATCTGCGGGCGTTGAAGAGCAAGACTGCCCAAAACAATATATTCGTATCAAACGTCCTATCAGAGTTCAAAATGGTGATAAATGGGCAGAATTCGAACCCTTTGACGGTTTTAAAGTAACCTTTACGATTGATTTTGAACATCCAGCATTTGAAGATCATTTAAAAACGGCTACCATGGACTTTTCTTCAACTACTTTTGTTAAAGAAGTCAGTCGCGCAAGAACATTTGGCTTTATGAAAGATATCGACATGCTAAGAGAAAACAATCTGGCCTTAGGTGGCAGTTTGGATAATGCAATTGTTGTTGATGAAGATAAAGTTTTAAATGAAGATGGTTTACGTTGCGCTGATGAGTTTGTAAAACATAAGATTCTTGATGCGATCGGTGATCTTTATTTGTTAGGACACAGCTTGATTGGTCAATTTACGGGTTATAAATCAGGACACGGTTTAAACAATAAACTACTGCGTGCGTTATTAGAAGATAAGGACGCGTGGGAAATGGTTTCATTTTCTTCAGAAGAAGAAGCGCCCATTTCTTTTATGCGCTCTGCTGAAGCACCAAGGTTACCTGAATAATTTAGTATTTATGTTTTGATGCACTGGAAAGCTTTTCCAGTGTATTGCTTAGCTTTTGCAACGAGCGTCTTAGTTGCATATCATCAATAGCCATACTGTCGACTTGTAGGGATTTTATTTTCTCAGTTGATGGTAATTGCGGCTTTCTAATATTCAAAACGCTGTTTCTGGCAGGGGCTGTAATCAACTTAGTTTGCATCGTTTCTATGCGAGTTCTGGTGTGTTGATTGATAGCCGACAAAATCATGTTTTCATAAAAACGTAACTGGGATGCCCAGCTTGCTGAATCGGTATAGATTAAAAGTTTCTTTTCTTTTATGACACAGTGACGTGCTTGATCAGTTAGGCCAGCGGGTAACACTTCTTTAATCGCTGTTAACAGTTGTTGTTGGTTATTAATTTGCTGGTAATAAAAGGTCATCATCTTATTGGAATAAGACAGTGAGTTTTTAAAAGGAAGAGGGATTTGGGCCATGCCGATGGATATTGGGTTTCAATAATAATTGAATTTATATAGGATGGCGTGAGTAGTTTTAATCCCTACCCACGCTCACAGCCATGTCAATTAGACAGTTTCTACTGTATCTGCTTTCTTTTGATAGTTGGCAAGTTGATTAAAGTTGAGGTATCGATAAGAATCAGCTGCTGAACTACTGATTTGTTCTGCGTAGACCTTGTATTCCTCAACAGTCGGTATTTTACCTAATAGTGAACACACCGCAGCAAGCTCAGCAGATGATAAATACACATTAGCACCATTACCTAAACGGTTAGGGAAGTTACGAGTTGATGTAGAAACGACCGTAGTATTTTCACCTACACGTGCTTGGTTCCCCATACATAATGAACAACCCGGCATTTCCATACGAGCACCCGCTTTACCAAAAGTACTGTAATAGCCTTCTTCAGTTAATTGAGTTTGATCCATCTTTGTCGGTGGTGCTACCCATAAACGCGTGGGTAATTCACCTTTTTGTTGCTCAAGTAACTTACCTGCCGCGCGGAAGTGACCAATATTGGTCATACATGAACCTAAGAATACCTCATCAATCTTAGTGCCCGCGACTTCAGATAATGGCTTAATATCATCAGGATCATTAGGGCAAGCGAGGAGGGGTTCTGTAATTTCGTTCATATTGATTTCAATAATCTCGAAATATTCGGCATCTGCATCGGGCTCAAGAAGTACAGGATTTGCTAACCACTCTTCCATACTATTGATACGACGTTTTAGCGTACGCTCATCACCATAACCTTCAGCGATCATCCATTTAAGCAGAGTCATATTTGAGTTTAGGTACTCACGAATCGGCGCTTCATTTAAACGGATAGTACAACCCCCAGCAGAACGTTCTGCAGAAGCATCTGATAATTCAAACGCTTGTTCAACTTTTAAATCAGGTAAGCCTTCAATCTCAAGGATACGACCGGAGAAGACGTTTTTCTTACCTTTTTTATCAATGGTTAATAGACCGCGTTTAATAGCTGCATAAGGAATGGCATTAACCATATCTCTTAGCGTAATACCCGGTTGCATTTCTCCGGTAAAACGCACTAAAACAGATTCAGGCATATCCAGTGGCATAACGCCGGTTGCAGCGGCAAAAGCCACTAAACCTGATCCAGCAGGGAATGAAATACCTAAAGGAAAACGGGTATGCGAGTCACCGCCTGTCCCGACAGTATCAGGTAAAAGCATGCGATTTAACCAAGAATGAATAATGCCATCACCTGGACGTAATGAAACACCACCACGATTCATAATGAAGTCAGGCAAGGTGTGTTGCATGGTGACATCAACAGGTTTTGGATAAGCCGCGGTATGACAGAATGATTGCATCACTAGGTCAGCAGAAAAACCTAAACAAGCCAAATCTTTCAATTCGTCTCGTGTCATGGGGCCTGTCGTATCTTGTGAGCCAACGGTAGTCATGTAAGGTTCACAATACGTATTAGGACGTACACCTTTAACACCGCAGGCTTTACCCACAATTTTTTGAGCCAAAGTAAAACCTTTAGTGGTCTCTGCTTCTGAGCTTGGTCTTAAGAACACATCAGATGCATCTAAGCCTAATGATTTTCTTGCTCTATCTGTTAAACCACGGCCAATAATTAACGGGATACGGCCACCTGCGCGTACTTCATCAAGAATAATGTCGGTCTTTAAAGCAAAGTTACAAACCACTTCATCGGAATCATGACGTTTAATGACCCCTTCGTAAACGTAGATGTCAATCACATCGCCCATGGCTAAGTTAGTCACGTCACATTCAAAGGGTAATGCGCCAGAGTCTTCCATAGTATTAAAGAAGATCGGGGCAATTTTGCCACCGATACACACACCGCCATCCCGTTTATTAGGGATAAAAGGAATATCGTCACCGATGTACCATAATACAGAGTTAGTAGCTGATTTACGCGAAGAACCCGTACCTACAACATCGCCTACATAAGCAACGGGGAAACCTTTTGTTTGAAGTTCTTCAATTTGTTGTTCTGCATTAGTAATACCTTCTCTTGGTATTTTTAACATCGCTTTAGCGTGCAGAGGAATATCAGGTCTTGACCATGCATCGGGAGCAGGGGATAAATCGTCAGTATTCGTTTCCCCAGTTACTTTAAAGACTGTAACCGTTGTTTTATCAGCAACCGGTGGTTTGCGTGTAAACCATTCAGCATCCGCCCATGATTGAATCACTTTTTTGGCAGCCTCGTTACCTGCAAGTGCTTTTGCTTCAACATCATGGAAAGCATCAAAAATAAGTAAAGTGTGTGATAAACCTTTAACAGCGATAGGCGCCAAGGTAGGATGGTTTAATAAATCGATCAGAGGGGTAATGTTATAACCACCGAGCATTGTGCCTAATAACTCTGTGGCATCTTCAGCTGTTAAAATAGGTGAAAAAGTTTCACCCTTTGCGAGAGCGGTTAAAAAACTGGCTTTAACATAAGCGGCTTCGTCTACACCGGCAGGAACACGGTTTGCTAATAGATCAAGAATAAATTCTTCTTCACCTTGAGGTGGGTTTTTAATCAATTCAACTAAAGCAGTGGTTTGTTCAGCATCAAGTGGTTTAGGCACAACACCTTCGCAAGCGCGTTCTTCAACATGTTGGCGGTACTGTTTTAGCATAATTGGCTCCTAGTAGAGTTTTTTAAAAAATTTACAGGTTAACAACACAAGCCAAAGAAATAGTGTCATTGGGTTGTGCCCTGATTTAAAGCTTGATTAGTTGAGGGTAAAATAATCAAACTATAATTAATATGAAGTCACCTCGGGGTATAAAGATTAAAACAGAGAATGCTTTTCAAAACGCATTGACCTAGATAATAACATTGCTGGCATCATTATCAACAAAAAATGCACAAAAACCTATGTTCTAGGTCATTGTGAGGTTAATAAGATCATAAGCACACATGAGGAGAGTTTAATAATGAACAAATGCCAGGTTTGTGGCGCAGAACACGACCCAAAAGAAATACGCTGCGCTGATTGTGGAACGTTTTATCCCACTTTAGCGGAGTTACTAGCGGCTGAAGAAATGTATGAAGAACAGCAAACCTTTAAAGGTTTTCTTAAAAGGATATTGGGTGCAGAAAGTGTAAAGCAGGGGGTGTGTAACGAGTTTAAGCTGTTTAAGGCTGGATTATCTAATACAGCCTTATTTACGCTTTATGTGATTGCGGCGTTTATCTTTGCATTACTGATTACAGTGATTTAGCCTTTGCCGCGGGTACGTGATTTATCTTTAGACGATTCTAAGGTTTCAAAGCGCTTTTCAATAAACTGGATGATCATTTCTGCGATGTCTTTCTGACTAGCGGTTTCAATACCTTTTAAGCCCGGTGAAGAATTAACTTCCATAATGACTGGACCGTGATTAGAACGCAGCATATCAACGCCACACACATTTAAGCCCATTATTTTTGCTGCCCGCACAGCCGTTGATCTTTCTTCAGGTGTTAAACGGATAAGTTCTGCAGAGCCGCCACGATGAAGATTAGATCTAAACTCGCCATCTTCAGCTTGTCTTTTCATAGAAGCGACCACTTTATCACCGACCACGAAACAGCGAATATCACTACCACCCGCTTCTTTAATGAACTCTTGCACCATGATGTTGGCATTAAGCCCCATAAACGCTTGAATAACACTTTCTGCCGCATTATGCGTTTCTGCTAATACCACGCCAATACCTTGGGTGCCTTGCAATAATTTAATCACTAAGGGTGCACCGCCCACTTGTGAGATTAAATCTTCAATGTCATCAGGATTGTTGGCAAAGCCAGTGACCGGTAAGCCTATGCCTTTTCTAGCAAGTAACTGCATAGAACGTAATTTATCACGCGATCTTGATATAGCGACTGATTCATTAAGCGGAAAGACATTCATCATCTCGAATTGTCTTAGAACCGCCGTACCGTAAAAAGTCACAGAAGCACCGATACGGGGGATAACCGCATCAAATCCCGTTAAGTCTTCGCCTCGGTAATGAATGGACGGATTGTGCGAGGTTATGTTCATATAACAACGCAACACATCCAATACTCTGACCTCGTGGCCTCGAGCCTCTGCCGCTTCGACAAGACGGGCAGTTGAGTAGAGTTTAGAATTACGCGATAAAATAGCAATTTTCATGATTTACAGACGATAACTTAAGATAAGGTATATTTTGGCATGAAAAATAAATACAAGCACACTAAATACCCTAATTCTTTGTAAAAAAATTATTGAGTAGGTAACGATTATAAAGGGGTGGCGAGAATATGAGTGTTAAAGTTTCATTAAACATGGTCTACAAAGTCTTTTAAAGAGCGATAAAATATGCCTGAATTACCCGAAGTAGAAACCACCTGTAGAGGGATTGCGCCTCATATTAAAGACCAAACGTTTAAGAAAGTTATTATTCGCCAAGGCAGTCTGCGATGGCCAGTGCCCCAGACATTGGTCGATAAACTTCCCGGATTAACAGTTTTGTCTGTTACCAGACGAGCTAAGTACATTTTAATTAAAACGGCTGAAGGCACCTTGATTATTCATTTGGGTATGTCAGGGAGTTTGCGCATTATTATGGATGGCCAAGCGCCTAAAAAACATGATCATATTGATTTTGTCTTTAGAGATGATCTGTTATTACGCTTTAATGACCAGCGGCGCTTTGGTGCGGTGTTATGGACGACTGAAGCGATTGATGAGCATCTATTGATAAAAGATTTAGGCCCCGAGCCTTTACTAGATGACTTTAATGCGCAATTGCTCTTAAAACGGGCAAAGCATCGTAAAGTGCCTGTTAAATCATTCATTATGGATAGTCATGTCGTCGTGGGTGTCGGAAACATTTATGCCAATGAAGCCTTGTTTATGGCGGGGATTCATCCAGAACGACACGCGGGCACGATCACTTTAGCGGAATACGAAACACTGGTTAATGCCATTAAACTTATATTAAAACGTGCTATTGAACAAGGGGGTACGACCTTACGTGATTTTGTAAATGAAGCGGGTAAGCCCGGTTATTTTAAACAGCAATTACAAGTCTATGGCCGAAAGAATCAAGCGTGTTTAACGTGTAACCATCTTTTGACAGAGGTGAGGCTATCTAACCGATCCACGGTTTTTTGTGCCGTTTGTCAAAAATAATAAAGTCTATAAAACAACATAATTAAGTCACTTAGGTTGCATTGTTGCTGTTTCAACCTATAATACACGTCTGCTTTCAGGTTCCATTGGACAGTTAAATCTAATGGTTAAACGGGAAGTCGGTAAGGTTAACACCAAATCCGACGCTGCCCCCGCAACGGTATATAAGTAAAGGATCATCGTTACGCCACTGTGTTAAAACATGGGAAGGTGATGATTCAGGTTAACACCACTTATAAGCCCGGAGACCGGCCCGTCAGCATATTCGCAACAGCGGAGGGCTGTCTTGTGGAGTGAATGCGCGCGATCGTGCGCTTCATCTTTTTAGTGTCCTCTGTTGTTATATTTAACCTCTATGCGCGGGCGGCGCAGTGGACACTATGCAAAAATATATAATCAGCACCCTATTGCTTGTGAGTTTTAGTACCCAATTACAAGCGCAAAATAACACCTCCGATACAGCTTTAGAACTACCTAATATGGTGGTGACAGCCACTCGTACCGAGATTGATCCAAAAGAATTATCCGCAGCCACTACGGTTTACACCCGTAAAGATATTGAACGGTTACAGGTAAAAACGGTTCCCGAATTAATCAACGGAACCAGCGGTGTCGATATGATTCAAAATGGTGGTTATGGACAGTCAACTTCAACGTTTATCCGGGGTACCAATTCAACAGATTTATTGGTGTTAATTGATGGGATAAGAATAGGGGCGGTATCTTCGGGTACTTCAGCTTTTGAATTTATACCCATCGATCAAATAGAAAGAGTAGAGATTGTTAAAGGCCCACAGTCCAGTTTATATGGTTCTGAAGCACTGGGTGGGGTCATTCATATTTTTACTCGTAAAGGCGGTGAGACAGAAAAGCCCCATATTAACTTGGATACGGGCGGTGGATCTTATGACACTGCGAAAGGATCGGGTACGGTCAGTGGTAAATTTGGAAACAGTTGGTATAACGTAGGCGCTTCTCATATTGGTAGCGCGGGGTTTAATGCGACCGCACCTGCAAACATGTCTTATACGGCAACTAATGATGGCTATTCAAATACGGGTATAAACTCACATATCGGCCATTATTTTGACAATAAAGCAGAAGTAGAAGCATCCTTTATAAGATCAGAAGGGGTCAACAACTATAACGGTTGGAATGGTAATGGTAACGCTGGCATTAAAGGACAGTTCGTTAATCAGGCTGTGAGTGGTTCTGGCAGTATGTATGTGATGGATAATTGGCGCTCTTCGTTACGATTGGGTCAAAGCATTGATAACAGGAGTGATGTCTATAATGGCTATTTTAATACTTCGCGATGGAGCACTAGCTGGCTTAATGATGTAACTATTACGTCTGATCATAAGCTAACAGTTGGTGCAGATTATCATTTAGATGAGCTGGACAGTAATACCTCTTTTACTAAACATTCGCGTTATGATGCTGGCCTATTTACCGAATTACACAGCCAATTATTTAAAGATCATTTTATTACGGCAACCTTGCGTGGTGATAATAATCAGACCTTCGGTAATTTTTTAACCGGCAATATAGGTACAAAATATAACTGGGCCCATGGAATTGGATTGTTAGCTAATTTTGGTAATGGCTTTAGGGCTCCAACGTTTAATGAGCTTTATTATCCCGCCATGCCTGATTGGGGAATGATTAACGGTAATCCGAATCTTAAACCTGAGCAATCGACATCGGTTGAAGCAGGGATTACAGGTGATCATTCGTGGGGTAATTGGGAGTTGAGGGCTTATCATACTGAGATTACGGATTTAATAACTTCTAATCCTCCCGCTTACCAATCAATCAACATTGGTAAGGCACAAATAGATGGTTTAGAAACAATCACATCAACTCAAATTCTGGGATGGAATGCAAAATTAAACCTTAATTTACTGAACCCTATCAATAAAGTCGATAATTCGCGATTAATTGGGCGGGCTGACAAAACCTTGTCATTTGATTTATCAAGAGCATTAGGTAAGTTTGATGTGGGGACTTATGTCGTTGCTCAGGGCGATAGACATTACACAGCTGCAGACACCTCTGGGTACGTAACGGTTGATTTACGATCGGCTTATCATATTAATAATAACTGGATGTTAAACGCTAAGCTTAGCAATGTGTTAGATCAGCAATATCAAACGGTGTACGCTTATAATACGATGGGTAGAAACTTTTTCTTATCAATCCATTATAATAACTAAAATCTGTGCCAGAACGGCATGATACTTTAACTTACTCTCTCACTATAAATATGAATATAAAACAAGGGTTGAAGCCTGAAAGTTTACCTATCCTTCTGATTACTTTGATGGTTATGACTCGTTTTCACCATTTTGGTGACGTACTACATTTACCTGATGCCTCATTAGCCGTATTTTTCTTTGCGGGCTTTTATCGTAAAAAAGCGTTATTAGGGTTCTTATTAGGCTTAGCGGCTTTAATCGATTTTATAGCGATTAAAAATGGCACCAGTGGTTGGTGTGTGACTCCAGCTTATGTATTTTTAATTCCTACTTATGCAACCCTATGGTTTGCAGGTCGCATTGCCGCTCGTTTTAATACGGGAAAAGTGAGTGACTTAGTAAAATCACTGGGCTTATTAATGCTATCAGCCAGTATGGCCTTTGTTATCTCAAACGCTAGTTTCTATGCGTTCTCTGGTAAATTTGATGCCTTAGCAATGGCAGATTATGTGGCGGAGATTCAACAGTACTTTATGCCGTATGTCGGATCAACTTTAGTATACGGAATAGTGGGATGGGCAGTTGTTAAATTGTTTAAAGCATTACCTGCGTTTTTATCAAATCGTAAAGCGGTTTAATTTTATTAAATAGCCGCCATAAAAAATGGGCAGAAATCTCTGCCCATTCATATCAGACCGATTTAAGGTCAATCAGATTAAACAACCAACTTTCTAATCGGTTCACAAAAATCAGTGGTCCCTTCCGGTGTGACTATAGCCATTCTAGTAAAGAATGTCTGGGTAGAACGCCTATGGAAACTTTATTGAGTGGAAAAATATTTGGCTTACTAAAAATTTAAACCAAATCTAATCTGAAAGACACCCTATAAAAATCGGTGGCTGTCAGCTCCAGATCTGAGCTAGTACAGTTAAAGAACGTAAAAAATTAAAGTAACTTCAACTTGTTTTAAAGACAAGTTATAAATTTCATTCAAGACAGCTTGTTCTATCTCAGTTCTATTCATTACTTATAACTTCTGTTTATAGCCATAAAAAATATGTTCTGTAAGCTAATTTATACACTATCAGGAGATGTTGAGGTTATATGCCTAAAGCTTCGCCTTTGAGTATCATCAATAATAATCACCTTGTGTATAATGCTCTCATTTGTCTTGTTGGAGCATTCCTTGACTACTTTTCCAGAAAGAACGTGTTCGATTGAACGCTTGGTAACGCATCCTAAATTAGTGGCCTCTACGTTGGCGGGTACTAAAACTCAACAGCGTCGTGATGGGGTCTATGGTTTTCCGGGTGAAACGTTTGTCTTAGAAGGGATAACATTTGTGGTGACTGATTTATCACGTCAACGCATTAGGGATATGACGGATGAGCACGCGCATGCAGAGGGATATCCTAATCTAGAAGTGTATAAGCAAATTATTTTAAGTATGCATGCGGGCATGACATGGAACCCAGACAGTTTAGTATGGGTGCATAGTTTTGCTAAACAAGAGGATGCTTAAAGCGGATAGTAGTCTTTAAACCATGTGATGGTTTGTTTTATGCCTTCGGCAATGGTGGTAGTGGGTTTGTAGCCAATATAAGTTTCTAAGTCTTGTGTATCTGCATTGGTTTGGTACACATCCCCCGGTTGCATCGGCAAATAGTTTTTTGTCGCTTCTTTACCGCAGCCTTTTTCAATAGCTTCTATAAAGTCCATTAATTTTACCGGTGTTGAGTTGCCGATATTAAAAAGTCGATAGGGCGCTGATGAGGAACTAGGATCTGGATTTTCTGCATCCCAAGTTGGGTTGGGTGCTGCTATTTTATCAATACACCGTATTACGCCTTCGGTGATGTCGTCGATATAGGTAAAGTCTCGCAACATATCCCCGTTGTTAAAAACCTTAATGGGTCTGTCATTTAAGATGGCATCTGTAAATAAAAACGGCGACATATCCGGTCTACCCCAAGGGCCATACACCGTAAAGAATCGTAAGCCAGTGGTGGGTAGGTTATAGAGATGACTGTATGCATGTGCCATGAGTTCGTTGCTCTTTTTGGTGGCCGCATAAAGACTAACGGGGTGGGCTATGGAATCATGCTCAGAAAAAGGCACTTTTGAGTTTAAGCCATAAATACTGCTAGAGCTGGCATACACAAGATGCTGTATGTTGTTCCACCGGCAGGCTTCTAATATGTTTAAAAAGCCTTCGATATTACTCTTTACATAAGCATCGGGGTTATCAATAGAGTGTCTAACGCCGGCTTGTGCGGCTAGGTGACATACGCGGTCAAATTTCTCGTTAGCAAACAGCATTTGTAAGGCTTGTTTTTCTTCAAGATTTATGCGGATAAAGCGGTAGTTTGGGTGTTGTTCGCTCTGTACAAATTTAAACCAGTTGAGACTTTCTTCGTTTATTCCCGCTTGCTTAAGGCGGCCTAATTTAAGATTAATATCATAGTAATCATTAATATTATCTAGGCCAACCACTTCGTCACCTCTGGCTAAGAGTTGTTGGACGACAAATGAGCCTATAAAACCAGCCGAGCCGGTGACGAGTATCTTCATGCTGAGTCTGTTTATGCGGTTACACCGATTTGAATATATTCGAAGCCCATGGCTTCCATACGTTGTTGTTTAAATTGGTTACGGCCATCAAAGAATAAAGGGTATTTAAGTAGTTTTTTTATTTCATCAAAGTCTGGGCTTCTAAACTCTTGCCATTCTGTAATAAGTAATATGGCATCTGCATTTTTAAGTGCTTCATATTTACTATCGACATAACTGACTTTTTTATTGTCTTTTAAATAGCATGTTTCTGCTTCATGGCGGGCTTTAGGATCGTAGGCAACGATGTCTGCGCCGTGAGCCGTTAACATGTTAATAATAGTAATGGCGGCAGCGGCACGCATATCATCCGTTTCTGGTTTAAAGGCTAAGCCCCACACTGCAAATTTTTTATCTGCTAAGTCTGTTCCTAAACGCTGAATCACTTTGTGGGCCAGTACCGATTTTTGATCGGTATTAACCGCTTCAACCGCTTCTAATATTCTGGGGTTGTAACCATGATTTTGAGCCGTTTTAACAAGGGCTTGTACATCTTTAGGGAAGCAACTACCCCCATAGCCACAGCCAGGGTAAATAAAGCTATAGCCTATACGATTGTCAGAGCCTATACCATGTCGAACTTGATTGACGTCTGCGCCGACTTGTTCACATATATTAGCAATTTCATTCATAAATGAAATTTTAGTGGCAAGCATAGCATTAGCTGCGTATTTAGTCATTTCTGCGCTTTTGATATCCATACCAATAAAGCGATCGTTTTTAGTCATGAACGGGGTATAAAGCTCGTGCATTAAGTCCATTACTTTGTCATTATCAGCACCGATAACCACACGGTTAGGACTCATAAAATCTTGAATAGCCGCCCCTTCTTTAAGAAACTCTGGATTAGAGACGACATCAAAGGTCAGTTTGCTCTTACGGCTGTTTAATTCTGTTTGAATAGTCTCACGCACTTTATCTGCAGTGCCAACCGGTACGGTAGATTTATCGACCACAACGATGTGTTGTTGCATGGCTTTACCAATGGTTTTGGCCACGGCTAATACATATTGTAGATCCGCACTTCCATCCTCGCCCATCGGTGTGCCGACGGCAATAAATGCAAGGGTAGAGGAGGCGATAGCTGTATCAATATCCGTAGTGAAGTGTAGAGTATTCTGTTTGATATTTTCTTGAATCATTTCTTCTAATCCAGGCTCAAATATCGGCACAATGCCTTGTTGTAGCTTATTTATTTTAGCTTCATCTATATCTACGCAGGTGACGTTATTGCCCATTTGAGCAAAACAAGCGCCACTGACTAAGCCTACATAACCACTGCCTATAATACTGATTCTCATAGTTTTATTTTGGAAATATTGTTTAAAATGGAATTAATGAGTTCTGACTTTAAATGAATCAGTGACTGGTTCAAGTTGATGAATAGTGTTCTAAAAACGCTTTATTTTACAGTGAATTTTATCGGTTTGTATTGCAATTAGATGACGATTCAGACTGGGTTTATTAAGATTTGATAAAGGGTGTTTTTCGGATATATCAGTCGTGTTGACACTTTAATGTTATGTATTTTGGAAATGCGACTGTCATCGCGTAAAATGCATTAACTTCACTTTAATTAGATGATTAATAAAACTATGTCAGAGCACAAACAAACCCACAATGATGAATGGATTGATAAATTATCGCCCGAGCAATTTAGTATCTGTCGACTAAAAGGCACGGAAGCCCCTTTTACAGGTAAATATAACGATTGTAAAACGCCGGGTATCTATCATTGCATTTGTTGTAATTCGCCTTTATTTAGTTCAGATACAAAATATGATTCAGGTTCAGGTTGGCCAAGTTTTTGGGCCGATTTACCCGATGGCAGTGTGACTGAACATACCGATACAACGTATGGGATGCGTAGAGTCGAGGTCACTTGTAAAGTATGTGATGCGCATTTAGGTCATGTGTTTGAAGATGGGCCTTTGCCTACTGGATTACGCTATTGTATTAACTCAGCTTCTTTGGATTTAAAAGAAAAATGATAAATGCTCAACAGCACGTTCAAGCCTTATTAGATTTTATAGATGCGAGCCCCAGTCCTTGGCACGCGGTTAAGAGTGTAGAAACTCAATTAAAAGCCTTTAGTTTCGTAAAGCTCGATGAAACAGCCGCGTGGGATTTAAAAGCGGGTGGCCGCTATTATGTCATTAGAGATGATTCTTCAATTGTATTGTTTGTGCAAGGTCAAAAATCACTGGTAGAAACCGGTTTTAAATTAGTCGGTGCGCATACCGATTCTCCTGGTTTTAGAATAAAACCCAATCCCATTACGGCGGTCGATGGTTTGTTCCGTTTAGGGGTAGAAGTGTATGGCGGTCCTATCATTGCTACCTTTGCTGATAGAGATTTAAGTTTGGCGGGCCGCGTTAATTATAAAGATGCTGATAATAATATTGTCAGCGCTTTGATTAAGTTTGACGAAGTGTTGCTACGGTTGCCTAATCTTGCCATTCATATGAACAGAACGGTGAATGAAGAAGGCTTAAAACTACACAAGCAAATGGAATTACCTTTAATTCTGTCTACAGCGATTCAGGATGCTTTACCTGCGGAGTACTTTGCAAAGTTATTACAAGATAAATTAGGCTGTGGATTAGATAAAATATTATCTTGGGATTTGGCAGTTTATGATACTCAAAAAGGCGTGTTCTGGGGGGCGGAGCAAGAGTTTTACGCGGATAGTCAATTGGATAACTTAGCGTCTTGTCATGCAGCTATCCAAGCATTGCTAGATGAGCGTGTGTTGAATAGTGAGAGTACTTTAGTGTGTGCCTTTTTTGATCATGAAGAAATTGGCAGTGGGAGTAATCGAGGTGCAGATGGCAGTTTCTTGGGTGATGTCTTACAGCGTATAGCGGTTACGAATGGTTATTCACCAGAAGAGTATGCCCGGGCTTTAGCTAAGAGCTTTTTGATTAGTGCTGATATGGCGCATGCTTACCAACCTAGCTTCCCGTTAGCTTATGAACCTGATCATAAAGTCATCGTGAATAAAGGGCCTGTGATTAAAGTGAATGCCAGTCATCGTTACAGTACGGAGAGTATTTCTCAGGCGCAGTTTATCGATTGGTGCGCGCAAGCAGAGGTACCTTATCAAACCTATTCACACCGCAGTGATTTGGCGTGTGGAAGTACCATTGGCCCCATTACTTCAGCTAAATTAGGGGTAAGATCGATTGATGTGGGAAATCCACTGTGGGCTATGCACAGTATTAGAGAGAGTGCAGGGGTCTTAGATCATCAATATATGATTAAGGTATTGAGACAGTTTTTTATTTCGTAGCAGTATTGCGGGAGTTAACCGGTGTAGCAAAGATCTACACCGGTTAATAACGAGATTATAGGGCTTTAAAGCCGATGTCTGTGCGATAAAACATATTATCCCATTTAACGGTATCCACTAATTCATAGGCTTTAGTTTGCGCTTCTTGAATAGTTTCACCTAAGGCGCAAGCACATAATACACGACCACCTGACGTTACAATGTTATCGCCTTGCTGTTGAGTCCCTGCTTGAAATATCTTACGATCCGCTTTTTCCTCAGTCGATAAACCAGAAATAACATCCCCTTTTTGATAAGCGTCTGGGTATCCACCTGCCGCTATTACGACCCCTAAAGCGGCACGATGATCCCAATCACTGCTCGCTTTATCTAAATTGCCTTCTAATGCCGCATTGCACAATTCGACGATATCGCTTTTCATACGCATCATAATCGGTTGTGTTTCTGGATCCCCAAAGCGACAGTTATATTCTAAAACTTTAATGTCGTTATCTTTTCCTATCATTAAGCCGGCATATAAAAATCCGGTATAAGGTAAACCGTCTTTTGCCATACCTTCTAAGGTTGGATTGATAACATCACGCATCACAATATCGTGGATTTCGTGAGTCACAACAGGTGCTGGAGAATAAGCCCCCATGCCGCCCGTATTAGGGCCTTTATCACCGTTGTCTCTGGCTTTATGATCTTGTGATGTCGCCATAGGTAAAGCATTTTTGCCATCAGCAATAACAATAAAACTCGCTTCTTCACCGACTAAAAATTCTTCTACTACGACCCGATTTCCCGCTTCACCGAAGACATTTCCAGACAACATGTCTTCAACAGCCGAAATAGCTTCGGCTTCTGTTGAGGCAACAATAACGCCTTTGCCTGCCGCTAAGCCATCAGCTTTAACGACAATAGGCGCGCCTTGTTGTTTGATGTAGGCAATGGCTAAGTCTTTATCCGTAAAAGATTCATAGGCCGCTGTTGGAATGTTATGACGAATCATAAAGTCTTTACAGAATGATTTTGAGCCTTCTAATTGTGCTGCTTGCGCAGTGGGTCCAAAGCATTTAAGGCCGGCAGCCTTGAATTGGTCTACGATGCCTAAAACTAAAGGCACTTCGGGTCCAATAATAGTCAGGTCAATTTTTTCTGCTAGGGCAAATGCCAATAAACCAGCAATATCATCAACCGCAATAGCCACATTTGTAATGTTTTCTTCTAATGCAGTGCCGGGATTACCGGGTGCTACGAATACAGTAGATACTTTAGGTGATTGTTTGGTTTTCCAAGCAAGGGCGTGTTCACGACCACCACTGCCAACTATCAAGACTTTCATGTTATGACTCACTCTATTTTAATGTCTAAAATGACGCATGCCGGTAAATACCATGGCGATATTATGTTCATCAGCCGCTGCAATAACTTCATTATCACGGACTGACCCACCGGGTTGAATAATGGCCGTAATGCCCGCTTCAGCCGCCGCATCAATGCCATCTCTAAAAGGGAAGAACGCATCTGATGCTAAGGCAGAACCAGGTACCTCTAAACCTTCATCTGCAGCTTTGATGCCGGCAATTTTAGCGGAGTAAACTCGGCTCATTTGTCCTGCGCCGACGCCAATGGTTTGGCCATTCTTGCAGTAAACAATGGCGTTTGATTTTACGAATTTACCTACTTTCCAAGCAAATAATAAATCCGCGAACTCCTGTTCAGTCGGTTCGCGTTTAGTAACGACTTTAATGTCTGCAGGATCCACTTTACCTAAATCTTTATCTTGGACTAGTAAGCCACCTGCTACACGTTTATAGTCAAAAGAGGGATCAGGTTTGGCTGTCCAAACCCCACATTCTAAAACACGGATGTTTTGTTTTTCTGATAAAACGGTTTGAGCTTCAGGTGTTAAGCTGGGGGCAATAATCACTTCAACAAATTGACGTTTAATGATTTCAGCGGCTGTTTCTGCATCTAATGTTTGGTTAAAAGCAATAATGCCACCAAACGCAGAAGTGGGGTCTGTTGCATACGCTTTATCGTAAGCGCCCAATAAATTATCAGCTTCAGCCACGCCACAAGGATTAGCGTGTTTAACAATGACGCAAGTGGGTTTAGCATTGAAGGATTTAACACATTCTAAAGCGGCATCGGCATCGGCAATGTTGTTATAAGATAATTCTTTACCTTGTAATTGACGTGCTGCCGCAATAGTGCCAGATGCAGGTGCTTTTTCTCGATAGAAAGCGGCATTTTGATGAGGGTTCTCACCATAACGCATAGTTTGGCTACGATAAAATTGTAAATTAAGTGTTTCAGGAAATTGTGTGCCACTTAAGTTGCCTAAATAAGTAGCAATGGCTGTGTCATAACGTGCCGTATGTTCGAAGCTCTTTAAAGCTAAGTTAAATCGAGTTTGGGCAGATAACGCATTAGCCGTATTTTTTAGTTCAGCAATCGTTGCTGCGTAATCGCTGGGATCAACCACTATAGCCACATCGGCATGATTTTTAGCCGCTGCTCTAATCATAGTAGGGCCCCCGATATCAATATTCTCGATAGCGGTCTCAAAATCACAATTTGGATTTGCAATGGTTTGCTCAAACGGATAAAGATTAACCACGACCATATCAATGGGTTTAATGCCATTGTCAGCCATGACAGTGTCATCTATTCCACGGCGCCCCAAGATGCCACCATGTACTTTGGGATGTAAGGTTTTAACACGACCATCCATCATTTCAGGAAAGCCCGTGTAGTCTGATACTTCGGTGACGGGAATGTTATTTTCGGCTAGGGTTTTTGCAGTTCCACCTGTAGATAGAAGTTCTATACCTAGATCACTCAATGCTTTAGAAAAGTCAATAATGCCAGTTTTATCTGACACGCTGATCAGAGCTCGAGTTATTTTTTTATTCATGCAAACCTTTGTTTATGTATGGGTAGTGATAGGTGGGTGGTATAGCGAAAAACTTGTTTGTTTAGCAAGTTTTAAGAAATATTGTACTGTTCTAATTTTTTACGAAGAGTGCTTCTACTTAAGCCTAAAGATTTAGCCGCTTTCGTTTGGTTGTAACCGGCATGCTCTAATGCAGCTTCTAATAAAGGCTTTTCAACTTCATTAATGACGAGTGCATGCAAGCCGATGGCTTCATGACCACTTAATTGAGTAAGGTATTGTTCAATCGCTTGTTTTACATAGACTGATAGAGGTAAAAGCATAGTGCTTTTAGTGTCCATGTTAATAATCTCAGAATTCTTTAGTGATACATTCGATGTCATTAACACTATCCAGATTTAAAAATTAAAGGCTAAATTAACTTGCAATATTTGTTCGGTCGGACATTGAGCTTGATTGACTTTGTGCTTCATTTCCTGGTTGATATTATCAATATGATTGAAATACCAGGCAATATGTTTTCTTGCTATTCTAACACCAGTAGTGTTTCCATAGAAACTATAGAGATGTTCTAAATGGGTTAACAATGTTGATTGTATAACTGACTGTGTTGGTTTCTCTAGTGTTTCCCCAGTGTCTAAGAAATGATTAATTTGTGAGAATAACCAAGGATTTCCTTGCGCTGCTCGCCCGATCATAATGGCATCAGCTCCCGTATTTTTAAGTACGGATTGGGCTTTTTCAGCTGAGTCTATGTCGCCATTAGCCACTATTGGGATATTAACAGCTTTTTTTACGGCTTTAATCGTCTCGTATTCGGCGTCTCCATTAAATTTACAAGCGCGTGTTCTGCCATGTAATGTGAGCGCTGATATACCGGATTGTTCAGCAATTTTAGAGATTTCTACTGCATTACGATTTTGTAGATCCCACCCCGTTCTTATTTTAAGCGTAACGGGTACATCTACAGCATTAACGACTGCGTCTAATATTTTTTTTACTAAGACTTCATCTCTTAATAAGGCTGAACCTGCTGCAACAGAGCAGACTTTTTTTGCAGGACATCCCATATTAATATCGATAATATGAGCGCCACGTTCAACATTAAACTGAGCTGCTTCAGCCATTTGCTGAGGATCAGTCCCTAAAATTTGAACTGAACGTAAACCAGATTCACCCTTATGATCTGATTTCAGTAACGTTCTTTTATGATAGCGTAAGGCCGGATTTGATGCAACCATCTCAGAAACGGCCAAGCCGGCCCCCATTTCTTTACATAATTCTCTAAATGGTCGGTCAGTAATACCGGCCATAGGCGCAAGAATTAATTTGTTTTTTAAAAAATAGGAGCCGATTTGCATCAAACGCTTTTAATGATCCGTTTATTTGGATTCAGAAGTATCTGTGTCTTCGTTCCAAATAGGATTGTCTCTATCTTCTGGGTTTAATTTAACAAGATCTTCAGGATAGATGTGCCAGAAAGATTTATCAATCTTAGCGTTGCTATAACCTTCTTTTTTCTCGTGGGTGAATGGACACCACCAGTTTTCAACAATTTTAACCATGTAAGCGTGCCATTCAAATACGGCCACACTCACTGGGCAATACCATGTGCAGTTTAAAATCCAGTAAAGTTTTGATTGTGCCATGCTAAGTTTGAAAGAACCATCCATTGTGATTTGATTTTTTAAATCATAACGGTGCGAGCTTCTTTCGGGCAGAAAATCAGAGAATTTTTTAATGTTTTTACCACCAATTAGAATCAAGTGGTAATAAGTGAGGTAGGCACTTAAAAAGACAAACGGTAAGGTCAAGATAGGGAGATAAACAAATATTAAACCGATCGCTCTTTGTAGAACAGGTACTTGGTTATGATGTTTGCCGATCTCTGCACGACTACATGATTCGCAGGCTTTCATTAGTTTAATATCCTCATATGGGTAGAAATTATTGTTTTAAAGGGCGCACTCATAATATTGCGCCATCTATGCTGGTTTGTGGATCGTGTATAAAAAAAACTACATTTTATAATGGTAATAAAGAAGGCTCAATGCTTTTATAAACTTGATGATACCGAACAGAAGAATGTTTTTAAATATTCACTTTCGGGTGAGGCTGGATCAATAGGATGATCAGGGCCTTGGCCGCCCGATGCAAAAAACACTAAATGTCTGTCAATATGACGACCTGAACTACGCAATATTTCATGTAGATTTTCACGACTTAAATGAAACGAACATGAGGCAGAAATTAGAATGCCATTTTTAGATAATACTTGTAATGCCAGATGGTTAAGGCGTCTATAGGCCTCATAACCCAATTTAAAATCCTTTTTACGCTTAATGAGAGCAGGGGGGTCTAACACGATAATATCATAGACTTGATTATCTAAGCGGGCTTGCTTAAGGAATTCAAACACATCACTGCGTACAAATTGCATCTTATCAGCCACCTGATTAAGATGAGCATTTTCTTGAGCGATGGCTAAGGCGCCCTCTGATGCATCAACACAAGTCACTTCACTCGCACCTGCAATAGCAGCTGGCACGCCCCAAGCGCCGGTATAAGAGAATAAATCTAATACGCGTTGGTCTTTAGAAAATGAAGCGAGTTGGGCACGGCTACTACGATGATCATAAAACCACCCTGTCTTTTGCCCTTCTAAAATATCAACTTTAAACTTTGCGCCATTTTCTTCGATGATTAAGTTTTCTGGTAATTGTCCGTAAACCACTTCAGATTCTTGACTTAGGCCTTCTAATTGTCTTTGACCATTATCATTTTTTAATATGATGGCTGTCGGAGTTAAGAGTTCGATAAGAGCGGCTAACAAGGCATCTTTACGAATTTCTATACCTGCCGTTGTAATCTGTAAGGATAATACATCTCCGAAACGATCAATTACTAAACCCGGAAGACCATCACTTTCACTAAAGACTAGACGATAAAAGGGTTTAGGAAATATTTTCTCGCGTAGGGTTAACGCAGTAGTTAGACGCTCTTTAAAAAAGTTAGCGCCACATTTTAAATTAGCTTTTCTAGATAGCAAACGTGCGCAAATGAGTGTTTGGGGATTGATATAGGCGGTGCCTAGTATTTTGCCGTCGTCACTTTTAACATTCACTAATTCGCCAGCAGTAAACTGATCTAATGTCGATCGTTTGGTATCCACCTCATTACTAAACACCCATAAATGGCCTTTACGTAAGCGTTTGTCTTCGTTTTTCTTTAAATATAAGTCGGGGTAAGACATAAGTTAGGTAAAGTTGGGGTTGAGTTAAAAAGAGTACTGCTTAGCGTTTAATGCCGTCTAATCTAATCCAGTCTTCTTGTTGCGTTAAGGGATTAAAGTCGATGTACTTTTGATAAGCATTAATCACTGATTCTGCTTGTTCAAATAAAATCCCCGATAAAACCAATTGTCCACCGGTGGCTACTAACGCACAGATTTGTTCGGACATATCGATTAATGGTTTCGCTAAAATGTTAGCGAGCACGACATCCGCCAGAAAGGGTTTAAATTGTTCAGGTAAATAACAGTGAATTTTGTCTTGTACTTTATTCTTTAAAGCATTGCTTTCAGTTGCTGTAATGGCTTGTGGATCAATGTCCACGCCATGCGCTATCTTGGCGTCTAATAACACAGCTGCAACTGCTAAAATACCAGAGCCACAACCATAATCGATAACTGTTTTATGGTGTAAATCATGACTTGCTAACCATTCTAAACAGAGTGCCGTAGTCGGATGTGTCCCAGTACCAAACGCTAAGCCGGGGTCTAAAGTGAGGCAAACCGTGTTAGGTTCATATTGTTCTTGATCTGTCGGGCAAACCCATAGTTTGTCAGCGAACTTCATGGGCTGATAATATTCCATCCATGCCCGCTCCCATTCCTGATCATCCACTGCTTCATAAAGCCAATTTCTTAAATCAGCTGTTTTATATTGCTGAAATACGAGGTCTTTGATCAGATCAACATTAGCATCTAATTCATAAAGCGCAACAACTTGGGTGTTGCTCCAAATTTTAGTTTCCCCAATACCCGGTTCGTATACGGGTTCATCTTCAGCGTCCATATAAGTCACGGATACAGCGCCCAGATGACTAAAAAAGTCCGCTAATTGTGGAGCGGTATTTTCATCGGTAATAACAGAAAGTTGATGCCAAGCCATAGTCTGGATGTTTGCTATAAAAAGGAGAGGAGGTCGGATACGCTCGAGTAATCCAATGACTAACAGTGAAGTGATGTAGCTATCGCGATGGTCTTAATTGCGTCCATCACGATAGATATTTCTGAGTAATACTTAATGTATGCCTAGTTTCTTTTCTAGATAATGGATATTTTGTTGGCCCACACCAAACGCACTGTCTTCCATAATCTCTTGTTGAAGAGGAATATTGGTTTTAATGCCGTCAATGATGATTTCATTAAGAGCTGTTTTCATACGAGCAATAGCACCTTCACGTGTTTCACCATGAGCGATTAATTTACCGATCATTGAATCGTAATAAGGTGGAACTTTATAGCCATTGTAAATGTGAGTCTCACAACGGATACCCGGGCCACCTGGCATATGGAATTGATCAATTTTGCCAGGGCAGGGCATAAACGTTTTAGGATCTTCCGCATTCAAACGGCACTCAATCGCATGGCCGGTTATTTTTACTTGATCTTGAGTAATTGATAAAGGTAATCCCGCTGCGATACGTAATTGTTCTTTTACAATATCAAAGCCAGTTACCATTTCAGTAACAGGGTGCTCGACCTGAACACGCGTATTCATTTCTATGAAATAGAATTCACCTTTTTCATATAAAAACTCAAAAGTACCTGCTCCTAAATAACCAATTTCAACACAGGCTCTAGCACAACGTTCACCAATCGTTTTACGTTGTTCTTCAGTAATACCAGGTGCCGGTGCTTCTTCAACGACTTTTTGGTGACGTCTTTGCATAGAACAATCACGCTCACCTAAGTGAATGGCATTACCAAAAGAATCCGCTAATACTTGAAATTCAATATGACGTGGATCTTCTAAGAATTTTTCCATGTATACAGTTGGATTACCAAATGCACTGCCGGCTTCGGCTTTAGTCATCTCAATAGCACTAATTAAAGCCGCTTCTGTATGAACAGTACGCATGCCTCTTCCGCCACCGCCACCTGCCGCTTTAATAATAACGGGGTAGCCAATTTCTTTAGCCATTTTAAGGTTAAGTTGCTCATCATCCGATAGCGGGTCATTATTACCCGGTACACAAGGGATGCCTGCGGCAATCATGGCGTTTTTAGCAGAAATTTTGTCACCCATCATGCGGATAGTTTCTGCATTAGGGCCGATAAATACGAAACCACTTTGTTTTACTTTTTCAGAGAAATCAGCGTTTTCTGATAAGAAACCATAGCCCGGGTGAATCGCTTCAGCATCGGTCACTTCAGCCGCACTGATGATAGCCGGAATATTTAAATAGCTGTCTGCTGACGCTGCAGGTCCAATACAAACTGACTCATCAGCAAGACGGACATGTTTAAGATCGCGATCTGCTTCAGAATGAACAGCAACGACTTTAATGCCTAATTCTCTGCAAGCGCGCAAAACACGTAGGGCAATTTCGCCACGATTAGCGATAACTATTTTACTGAACATAATTTTTCCGTTGCTTATTCAATGATGAATAATGGTTGGCCGTATTCGACAGGTTCAGCATTTTCAACCAAGATTTTTGTGATAGTACCGCTCTTATCTGATTCAATTTGGTTAAGGATTTTCATCGCTTCGATAATACAAAGTGTGTCACCTGCTTGAACTGATTGACCAACTTCAACGAATGTTTTAGAGCCGGGTGATGCAGAACGATAGAAAGTACCTACCATCGGTGATTTAACGGCATGTCCAGTCATTTTTTCTTCCGCAGGCGCAGCTGGCGCTGCAGCTGCAGCCGTGGGTGCGGCTACTGGTGCAGCGTAAGTAATCGGGGCTGCAGCGACTGAGCTGCCGTAACGGTTGATGCGAATAGATTCTTCGCCTTCTTTAATTTCGATTTCGGCAATGCCAGATTCTTCAATAATTTCGATGAGTTTTTTTATTTTTCTGATATCCATTGATTTAGTGTCTCTCGGTTAATATCTGATGAGCAGCCTGAAGGGCCAATAAGTATCCTGTTGCACCTAAGCCTGAGATAACACCGACAGCGATATCTGAGAAATAGGAGTGTTTTCTAAAAGGTTCACGTGCATAGACGTTTGATAAATGAACCTCTATAAAGGGAATTTTTGTCGCTAATAAAGCGTCTCTAATCGCCACACTCGTATGAGTGAAGGCGGCTGGATTAATAATGATGAAATCAACGTGATCATGGAAAGCGGAATGAATAAGATCCACGATTTCGTGTTCAGCGTTATTTTGATGAAAATTGAGTAGATGTTCTAGTTCAATTGCATGTGATTCAAGCAATTGTTGAATATCAGATAGGCTCTTATTGCCATAGTGCCCAGGTTCACGAACACCCAATAAATTTAAATTAGGGCCATTTAATATAGAAATAGTCGCCATTTATAGAGGTCGTTATTGAAATTTTGATACAAAAAAGATGGGTAATTTTACCTTGTTTACGTTTTTTGTCCAGAGAATATGTATTTATCCCAACATGGTCGCAACATAGCTTCTATATTTGAGAGTTTATACACTTATAGCGACAAATCTTATCTGATGTTAGGCAGGTTTTTAAGCTAAACAGGCGTTAATGTTACTGATTTATGACAACTTTACCCATTTATAGAAGAGATGTTTTGCGATTTCTGCCGTACAAAGATAGAGCGTAACAATCACCCCTATTAAGCCGATGAGTGAGGGAGGTAAGGGCACAAATCCAATGATTTCAGCTGCGGGCGTATAAGGGAGGCTGATAGTAATAAGGACGATGCTAAAGGTGGCTAAGGTTAGATAAATGCTAGGGCGGGTTTTAAAAAAGGCTTGGCTGCTACGTACAATAAATACAATTAAAGCCGCAGATAAGACAGACTCAGTAAACCACGCCGTTCTAAACACATCGGCGGGCACATCCAGTAGTAATAACAATCCAAACGTCATATAGTCATAAATTGAGCTGACAAAACCGAAGGTAATCATAAATTTACGGATAAATTTAATATCCCAGCGTCTGGGTTGGGCGATCATTTCTGCATCCACATTATCGGAGGCAATTGTCATTTCGGGAAAATCAGTCAGTAGATTGGTGAGTAAGATTTGTTTGGGTAATAAGGGTAAAAACGGCAAGAATAACGACGCACCGGCCATACTAAACATATTGCCGAAGTTAGAGCTGGTGGCCATAAACACATACTTTAATGTGTTAGCAAACGTAATCCTGCCTTCAATAACTCCTTGCACTAAAACACCTAAATCTTTTTCTAATAAGACGATTTGCGCTGTTTCTTTAGCGACATCGGCTGCACTATCTACAGAGATGCCGACATCTGCTGCATGTAAGGCAGAGACATCATTAATACCATCGCCCATATAACCGACAACAAATCCTGCTTTTTTTAAGGCCAGGATAATACGTTCTTTTTGATTCGGTTCAACTTCGGCAAATAAATCTACATCAGCCACTTGGTTCATGAGGGCTAAATCACTCATATTGTGGATTTGTGGGCCAGTCAGTACCTCATGTTCAGCTAAACCGAGTTGTTTACTGACAGTTGCGGCGACTAAATGATTATCGCCTGTGATAATTTTAAGGGTAACGCCCAATTCTCGTAATTGTTGAATAGTGGCGGAACAGTTTGCTTTAGGGGGATCAAAGAAAGTTAAGAAACCCAAAAAGCATAAATCAGATTCATCATTATTAGTTAATGCCGATAACTCAGGCATCTTCTTGTAGGCGACCCCTAAAGTACGGAAGCCCTCTCGACTAAATTGTTCGTAGAGCACTTCAATGGTGTCCCGTACCTTATCAATAGGAACAATTGAACCCTCTTCCGCTTCTGCTGTTGTACAGATATCCAGGATATTACTTAAAGCGCCTTTGGATATTAATAGGGTATCGTTTTGATCTTTTACCAATACGCTAAGACGTTTACGGTAAAAGTCATAAGGAATTTCTGCAAGCTTTTCGCCGGCTTTTAAATCATAGGTTTTAAAGCTTCGGATTGCTTCATCAATGGGGTTATTAAAGCCCGTTTCATAATAGGAATTAATATAAGCATAACGCCCCACTTTAGCGTTAGGGTTGCTATTAATATCTAAAGTGCCTTTTAAATGTACGACGCCTTCAGTCAGCGTTCCAGTTTTATCAGAACACAGCACATTCATACTGCCAAAGTTTTCTATCGAGGCTAATTGCTTAACAATGACCTTTTGTGTAGCCATGCGTTTAGCGCCATGGGCTAAATTAACACTGATAATGGCAGGTAAAAGTTGAGGTGTAAGGCCGACCGCTAAGGCGAGGGCAAACAAAAAGGAATCGACAATCGGTTTAGCCAGAAAAACATTGACCGCAAAAATAAAAATAACCAGTATTAAAGTCACTTCCATCAGTAAGTAACCGAACCGTCTGATGCCCCGCTCAAATTCTGTTTCAGGCGCTTTTTGTTTAATACGTAAAGACAGTTTGCCAAATTCAGCGGCTTGGCCAGTGGCAACCACTAAGGCAGTACCACTGCCACTTTGTACATGCGTACCCATCCAAAGGGCATTATTTCTTTGGCTTAAGGGCGTGTCGCTCTTTAATACACTGGGTAGTTTTTCTACGGGATAGCTTTCACCGGTTAAAAGTGCTTCATCAATAAATAGGTTTTCAGACTTTATTAATAAACAATCACTGGGAATGATATCGCCGGCTTTTAAAAGGATAATGTCACCAGGAACTAATTTCTCACTCGCAATCTCATGCGGTAAGTTATCTCTCAAGACACAAACGGTGATTTGCACGATGGCAAGTAAATCTTTAATGGCGTTAGCGGCGCCTTTTTCTTGCCAAAATCCCAAACTACCGCTGATAAAAATAATGATTAAAATGATGGCTGCATCAACTTTTTCATTTAAGTAAAAGGATAAGCCGGTCGCGAATAGCAGAATTAAAATGATGGAGTTTTTAAACTGAGCAATAAACAGTTTAAGGTTGCTGCTTTGTTTTTTAGTATTCAGCTGATTAGAGCCGTATTGCTTAAGACGTTTCTTAGCAGTTTCTGAAGAAAGACCCGTCAGCGCGGAGTCTAAGGAAAGAAGTGTTTGATCAACTGAGACACTCCAAAATGGCAATGGATTTTTATCGTTAGCCACTTTGGAGTTGTTCATGGTTTAAATAGGACTAGATGCGATTAATTAAGTCCAATCGTCTCCGCCATCACCGCCAAAACTATCATCATCCCAAGATGAATTATCAGCAATACCAAAGTCATTGCCGCCCATATCATTATTATAGTTGGCGTTGTTATTGTCAGCCCATGATGAATTATCAACGGGTGCATTTCCAAAATTATCCGCATGTTGAGCAGGATGCCCGTCGCCATCTAAAAAGTGATGGGCTAAGGCTTCGCCAGCTGCAACACCCGCACCTAATGCAGCGCCAGTTGCAAGGCTACCCATTAAGCCAGAACTTTGTCCGCCCATCGGTTGGTTAGGATATCCGCCCCCTGGATAGTTTCCACCAGGATAATTGCCTGCTGGATTATTGCCATAAGGGCCTGCATTGGGGCGGGGTGTATTGCCGCCATAATTAACCGGTAGAGTTGATTGTCTTCTTTTCATTAACGCACTAATCACAAACACAATGACCAATAAGCCGATAAATAAACCTGCAGCAGGTAGCCACTCTTTAGCCGCGCTAGGTATATTTTGCTCAACAGGGGTGTGTTGTACATTAGCAGTAGTTGGAATAGAAAGTTGTTCTTTAAGATGCAACAAAGTGGCTGGTTTAACAAAACCTAAGCCAGGTTCTAAAGCTTCTGCAGTGTTTAATTCGATTTTAGCGTCAGATAATAAGCCTTGTTTGGCTTTTAATTCCGCTTCAACAAAATGTGCTTTAGCGTTGTTAGGATGGTCAGCTAATACTTTATCCATCATCGCTTGTGCTTCTGCAAATTTACCGGCTTCTGCCGCCAAGTAGACTTCGTGCATCGATGGTTCTTCTGCTGCAATGGATGTTGATGAAATAAAGATAGATAAAATAAGTGTCGCAAAGGTAGTCGATACGAGTTTAAACATTTAATAATCCCTCTGATGGTTTATGTATAAGAATAGCATAGCGCAATTAAATCCGAATGTCTGACATATTTTATTAAAAAGAATTCCATGGCAGGATAAATAAAACTTTAAAAACAGATAACTCTATATTTTTGTGGGCAATTAGAGATTTATGCAATAATGTGGCCGCACCAAACTCCTTTCTTAAAACACCCTTAATGACTTTAGAGAGCACTTATGCGTATTCATAACACTATATTGATTTCTACCGTATTACTAGCCAGTGGTTGCTCGGTTTATCAAGCAGCTGTGCAACCCGGTCCTGTTGACTTATCAGGTATTAAAATAGGAACCCCCCGTGAAGTCATTATTGCTAAATTGGGCCCCCCCGCTATAGAAAATAGAGATGCCACCGGCCATAAGCAGGATTACTACGAATATAAATCAGGTATGGAAGAATTATCAAAAGCGCGCGTTGTGCCTTATGCTGTGGCTGATGTTTTTACATTTGGATTAGCTGAATTGGCTTTATGGCCTATGGAAGAAGTCGCCATGAAGGCTGCTAGCTGTACAGCGGTTGCTACGTATGATGATAATTTAAAATTAACCAGCTGGCATATCCATAAAAAAGAAAAAAGTAATCTGCCTTGTTAAAGCATATTTACTTGTGACAAAATTTTAACTGCTATACACTCCAGCCTTAATTAACCCTAATAATTATAATGAAAGGGTGTTTTTAACGCAGGGGGAGTGTATGGCAAGTGAAATAAATGTTCAACGTCGTCGATTTTTAGGTCAATCAGCTCTGGGGTTGGCGGCGTATTCAAGTTTTCCTAATATTCTTAATGCCATGGAAGGTATGCAAGAATTTCCTAAAATAAGTCCCAATAAAGCCTCAGCCAATTTTAAGGCCGATGTGGAGTTTGATCTATTTTGTAAGACGGGTTCTGTGTCCATATTGCCCGGACAAAACACCCAAGTTCAGCACTATTCAGCGGTATTAAAGACCGGTCCTAAAAATACGCTTACCGAGATTCCGGGCTCTTATTTAGGACCGCTCATCAATTTACAAAAGGGCCAAAAAGTCCGTATTAATTTATATAACCAATTACCTGAGTCCACGGTAACGCATTGGCATGGCTTACATGTGCCCGCGAATATGGATGGCCACCCTCAATATGCCATTATGCCGGGTCAAGTATTAGTCTATGAGTTTGAAGTACTGAATAGAGCGGGGATGAACATTTATCATCCGCATCCGCATGAGGCAACAGCTAAACAGGTCTATCATGGCTTGGCCGGCGCTTTATTTGTTAGAGACGAAGAAGAAACGGCGTTAGAATTACCTTCAGGTGCTTATGAAGTACCCATCGTTATTCAAGATCGTCGTTTTGATGATAAAAACCAATTAATTTACGCCAGTAATAGACATGATCACATGGTTGGGTTTTACGGTGATCAGATATTAGTAAATGGCAAGCCGCATTATCAGCTTGATGTAGAGAGTCGAGCCTATCGCTTACGCATATTAAATGGTTCTAATGCCCGCATCTATAAATTGGCTTGGGATGACGGTACACCCTTAACTGTCATTGGTGTTGATGGTGGTTTGTTAGAACAACCAGAAGTTAAACCCTATGTTATGTTAGCGCCAGGTGAGCGCTTAGATGTGTGGGCTGATTTTAGTGGTCGTCATGAAGGCTCTCAACTTGTACTACGCAGTTTATCTTTTAGTGGCGTATTGCCCAAAATGGCAGAGCGTATGGGTGGTATGATGCAGGGCACTCGTTTGCCCGTAGGCAGTGATTACCCCATTTTTACGGCACGAGTCACTAAAAAGGTCAGTGAAAGTCATAAGTTGCCACATAAATTATCTACAATTAACTATCATCCGATCAGTGCAACGGCTAATCCTAATAAACCTTTACCCATTGCTATTTCAGAAAGCCCTATGGCTATGTTATTAAATGGTAAAGCTTATGCGTTTAATGATGTACAAGCCACTGAGCGTATTAAGTTAAATTCTGTGCAATTGATAGAAATATTCCATGATCATGGGGCAGGGGGGCATGGTCGCGGAATGGGTATGGGCATGATGATGTCCATGGCACATCCTATTCATTTACATGGGCAACCCTTTCAGATCGTTAGTCGATCCATAAACGCAAACCATACTGAAGGCTATGCCACCGTGCGTGATGGCTTTATAGAAACGGGTTTAAAAGACACTGTATTAGTTATGCCAGGTGAAACGGTTCGTATCATTAAACCATTTCAAGATTTTAAAGGCTTGTTTATGTTCCATTGTCATAATTTAGAACATGAAGACATGGGTATGATGCGAGATTTTCTAGTCGTATGATAGTAGTTACTAGATTGAGACCTTTGCTTGATTAGGTGATCTCTGTAATACAATGGCCTAAAACTGATTTTTTAACTTATTTTGACGAAAAACAGACAAAATAAGCTAATTTATCCCCATAAATAAGGGGGATTTCCCCCTAT
>Ga0214182_1000110_pt1 | contig 40439 bp, 66 predicted proteins | sample TroBogEpilimnion_8_FD_153020 | JGI IMG/M metagenome (GOLD analysis project Ga0214182, IMG submission 153020) | Freshwater microbial communities from Trout Bog Lake, WI - 14NOV2007 epilimnion | ecosystem: Environmental > Aquatic > Freshwater > Lake > Epilimnion/Euphotic zone | place: Trout Bog... | reverse complement strand
AAGACACGCGTGTCGTGAGGGGTGCTCGAGCGCCACCGAGACTGGCCAGCAGTGTTTTCCAGCCGTCCTCGCATGGCCGGTGCTCGCGTATCTGCGCCAGCGTCATGGTCAGGTTGTCGTTCATCGTGGATTCCTCCGGTTGGTGGGGTTAGGCGGCGTATTTGCGAGCGATTGGCCCAAAATAGGCATGGACGAAATTCGTCGCTTCCTTTTTGGTGTCGAAGTGGTAGGAATCCGAGAGTGTCAAGTTTAAGGCGTCCCACCCGTCGATTTGCTTCCGCACGCAGCCGATCCAGCGACCGGTTTCATCAGCAATCCAAATGTCTTTGGCCATGGTCCCGTCTCCCATTCCCCCGTCCAGCCCATCGCCGTCCGGTGAAGGGGTTATGCGGCAATTCGATATCGAATAAAAGGCTAATTCGCGCATACCTGATATCGCATATTCCCATACATAAGATATCGAATCCATCGGTATGGTGTGGGCATGCAAAAGCTCGAAGATCACACCCCGTTATTCGTCCGCGTGCCGACCGCGCTTTTCGATGCCGCCCAGGCGGAGGCAAAGAAGCGGCGGGTCGTGCTCCGCGTTGTCATCACCGATGCGCTTGAGGCGTGGTTCGGCTTTGGCATTGGGGCGGAAATCGAACCGTCCCCGCCGCTGGCGTCGCCTCCCGCAACGGTGGCGGTGGAACGCATCATCGCTAACGGATGGAAGGTTATCGGCGATAATTCGACAAAAGGGGAAGAGAAGTGAAGGTATGGATCACGAAATACGCGCTGACGAAAGGGATTTTCGAAGCGAACGGGGAGATATTTTCAGACGAATATCCAAATATAATCGATATCGGTGTATCGGTATCACGATTATATTACAGCAAGCCTCATTGGCACACATCCGCCGAAGCCGCGAACGCTCGCGCCGATAAAATGCGCCAAGCCAAGATCGAATACCACCGAAAGGCAATCGCTGAGTTGGAAAAGATAAGGTTTGGATGAGCGGGGCCGAAGCATGACCGAAGCAGCTGATAACGGAAACATTGCCTTTATGCCTGGGGTTTGTGTCTATGGCGTGACCATCCCGGATGCCGGTCTTGTCGAACGCCTCGAAGAAACCCTTAAACGGGCGAGGTCGGGAGAAACCATTGGGGCATGTTGGGTTGAAATCCGATCGGACGGCATGTCGTATATCAGCGCATGGGCTGGCCGCGTCGATACGTCTCGAATGCTAGGGTGTTTGAGCCGGCTAGCGCACGAAATGAATTTGGCGCGTGACCGTGAAGACCAGCAATAACGCCACGAGATAGGGAACCTTACGCATGCGGGACACCGACGCCATGTCCCAAACGCCGGTTCTCCGTGATTTCCTTCCAAGGTGGGGCTAAAGCCCCGAGGGGTTAGGCGTCGGTGTAGGGCTACTCTTTCGCCAGCCGGCGGCGTTCGTCGCGGTCATCGCGGAGGCGGTCGGGGTCAAGCGGCACGCTGGCGCCGCATATGTCGCAAGTCTCGCCGTCTTGTAGGTGGCATTCTCCGCAGGGTTCGCGGTGCGGGTTCCACGTTGGACGCGGGAACGTCATGTCATATCCTCATAGTCTCGCTTCCACTCACGCAAGTAGTCGTGCATTTCGCGGAGTTGGTTGTCGGTCGGGATGTCTGTCAGCAGCACCAGCAGTGCGCGCGGTTCATCGGCCACACGACCGACGCCGCGCACACGTAAGGTCGGATCGTCTTCCATCGTGTCGCGGATCGTCCGGAGCACGTTGTCGGCCCAGTAGCTGCCGTCCTGATCGTTGAACGCCTCGTAAATGCGGCGCAAGGATTCCTCTGGCGTCATGTCGGTTCTCCCGCCACCCGAAGTGCGGAATCAACCTTGCGAAGCGCCTCACCAACCATCGTCGGGGAGTCGGGGCTTCGCAGTTGTCGGTAAGCCGCGCGAAGTGCATCCGCCATGACGGTGACAATTTCTGCCGCGTTCTTAAACTTAGCAGCGATCATGCTGCTGTCGTCCAGACTGAACGCCCGCTTTGGCAGTAGGTCGCGAAGCCGCGCACGGTTGGCGTCCAGCAACGTGACGCCAAGAAAGGAGTCCACGACCTCGTGAGGGTCCAGCGGCACCACGTCGTCGAACCCGCCGGGGTCGAGTGTCGTGACGCGGATATCGGGGACGGGCGAGTCAGCATCGCGCGCGGCCAGCGTCAACTCCTTCGCGATAATTGCCGCTTCCTCGGGGCTGCCGGCCTCGATCATGTAGTCGGCGCAGTCAAACAGCGTCTGTTCTTCCCAGACGCGGATTGGGTATTTCATGACCTGTTTCTCCGATTGGTGGGGTTGATCTTGGTGACAACAAGCGTCTGCCGCTGTTGCAGCGTCAGATTGTCCATTGGCCAGAAGCCAAACCCGATCTTCGCGCTGGTGTGGTCCCAGTCGCGGGGATCGTAGTCGGCCAAAAGCATCCGGGTGGCCGACTCCAAAGAGGAGCATTCGAGTATGCGGGCATCGCGCCAGATGTAGGCACCGTCCGCGTCCAAGGTGTAGTAGATCGTCGGCATGGTCAGTCCTTCTCTGTCTTTGTCGGGGCGTACACCGCGACCGGTCCCCATAAGCGGTCCAGCCCGGCGCGGCGGCGGGCAAAGTACGACACGGTGCCATCGGGGTGGATCATGGCCACGCCGCGGCCGTGCTGGCGCGGAATCTCGCTGAACTTGCGCACCACCAGCACGCTACCGTTAGCCATTCCCTCCTCCAGCGCCATGGCGTCCACGTGGAAGCCGTAGCGCCCATCGGCCGCCGCCGCCTTGTCGAATGAGACATAGGGCGGGGCGAAATGCGCCAGCATGTCGGACACCTCCCACACATCCCGATCCGTGATGTCGTAGTCCGGGTCCGCCAGCTTGGAGCGCGACACGATGACCAGCATTTTGGCCGCGCCGCGTGTCTTCGGGTATCCGGCGCGCTGGCGCGAAATTTGCCGTTGCAGCTCCTCGGCGAACGCGGATAGCTGCTTGCGCAGGGTGTCGGCGCCCTCGCATACGGTGCCGATTTCCGCGTAGACGAACGGGCGCGTGGCGCCGGTCATGACGCGGCTTTCTCGTTGGGGACCAGCACCCACGCTGCGACCCGCACGCCATCTTCGCCCCGGCTGGCGTAGGCGCCCGCGTCGATGTTGGTGACGTCGGACCCGTAAAGCCGGCAGCCCGCTTCGCTTCCCGCCGCATGGCTATTCGTGCCGTGGCGATGCGTGACGGTCGATACCCAGATTTTATGTTTCATCGGTTGGTCCCTTCCCGTTGCGCGGGGGTGGCGCGTTTCGCCGCTGCCAGCCGCTGTTGATAGGCGTGCCAGCCTGCGCGCTCGGCCGCGTTGAGCGGTCGGTATCCCCCGACCGTCACTGCGACCAGCCCGAAGATCAGCAGCAACGCGAGGCAGCCTTCGGAGAGCGCGCTCATAGCCTGTACGTCCCCGCCAAGCCTGCCAGCACGGCCACGATGACCAGCAACGTTAGGATGATCCAAACCTGCCGGCGCAGCGCCCTGCGACGGCGTGGCGGCAACGGCGGGCAGGATCGCAACCACGCCTCCGCTGGCGTGTCGCCGATCATGCTGCGCTGTCCCAGCTATCGACGGTTTCGCCAAGCCGCAGCTTTTCGTAGGAAATTAACCAGCCCATTTGTCAGAACCTTTCATGTAGGAGGGTTCGGCACAGTGCGTGCCGTTCGTCGTCGTCAATCGCGGAGGCGAACGCATCGCGCCAAAGCCCGCCAAGGTCGCGGTATGTGATCCCGTCCCGCGCCCGTTTGCGTGTCACCACAACCCCGCCATGGGGTCCGTCCAGCCAGCAGGCCTCGTAACTCGGGCCGCTGTAGATGAGCGTGGTGAGGGGCATGGTTGGGGTCCTTGTCTTTGGTGGGGCGGTGTCGGGTCAGGGATTTTCGCGGGACATGATCGCCCAGATGCGGTCCCGTCGGCTGGTGCCCTTGGCGTCGGCGCGCAGTTCCTTCAGCGCCGCGAGGTACCCCATGATTTGCGGGCTGGTGACGCAACCGCGTTTCATAATGTCGATGGTCGCGAAATCGTGCTGGATCGCCTTTGGCGCCCAAACAAGATCGGCGGGCCTCATGCACACCGGGTCGGCATGGGCTGTGCCGGCCGCGATGGTCAGGGCGGCGGCGATGATCGTGGTTCGCATGTCTCTGGTGTCCTCTCTCTGGTGTTCGCCCCCTGGCAGGGGCCTGCTGGATAAGGCTGCCGTGTCGCCATCCGCCGCAGCGGGTGGCGTCAGGGGAGTCTCACTCGCCATTCGTGATTTTGTCGTACTCGCGGGTCGCTTCGTACGCCCGATCAGCCAGTTCGCGCCCGCGCCCGCCGGTCCAGCTATTGCCGTACGCCTGCACATCGCCAGCGCAGTCGATGATTTGCTCCAGCAGCCCCGCGATGCGTTCCGCGATCCTAGTGGCCTTCGGCGCGCCAAGCCCATGAAAATAGGCGTGTGCGTCGATCAACACCGGTAGCGCGGCGGTCGCGCAGCGTGTCATCGGTGTGTCGTCCCAGGTGTTTGCCATGTCAGGTTCCTCTGTAGGGGTTAAACAGAGGGGGAAATGCGGCGATCAGGTCCGCCCGCGCCGCCGCCTCCGCCGCCAGCGCCTCCGCATCCGCCGCCGCCTCCGCCGCCCCCGCCGCCGCCCACGCCGCCTGCGCCGCCGCCTCCGCCGCCCACGCCGCCTGCGCCGCCGCCTCCGCCGCCAGCGCCGCCGCCTCCGCCGCCTCCGCCGCCAGCGCCGCCGCTTCTAAATCGACGGAATTATCGCCATCGCACCAGCGTTGCACGGCATCGATACAAGCGTGGACCCGCTCGTCCGTTGTGTGCGTTGCGGCCCGGCGGACAGTCAGCAGCAGCACGCTCACAACCCGGCGTCGTACCGTCGCGTCGGACCAGTCCAGCACGCGGACACACCACCATGCGTCCGCCGGGCCGTTACTCCTGGCTATGTCGCCAAGGGACACACGAGTCGCCAGACTCGTGCTGGCGCCTCCGAGGCTTGCCAGTAGTGTTTTCCAGCCGTTCTCGCAGGGGCGGCGCTCGCGTATTTGCGCCAGCGTCATGGTCAGATTGTCGTTCATGGTGTCGGTTCCTCCTGTTGGTGGGTTAGGCGGCGGTCAGGCGGTAATTGTGGCGTCAGCCAGCCGGTCCATTGGCAGGCGGTACACGCCACCCAACCCGTCGGCACGTTCTGCGATCAGCCCTCGCGTCCGTGGCGGGTTGGGGATGATGATAAATTCGGCAAGCGGCTGGCCGCCGTACATGATCGGCGGGTTAAACGTCACTCGGGCGCCGGGCTTGGGGGCGGATGCGCGCCGCTGGCGGGATGCTTTCGCGCGATCCCTGCACCGCCGGCGCCAATCGTTCGCGTATTCGCTGTCCGTTGGCGTCAACAGGTCCAGGATGCGGGCTGGACAAGAACATTCCAACGGCCCCATGTCCTCGCTCATGTCCTTGTAGCCAAACCCGTCGCCACGCTTTCGGCTGCCCTTGGACGTAAGGCAGATAATGGCGAACGTCTCGAATGTGCCATCGGCGCGGGTGTGCCGCACGGCGGCGTACCACGTCGATCCCACCGTCGCGGATGCCGCGATTTCATGCTTCTCGCCCGTGGAGGCGTCGTGTCGATCCCAGCGCATGTTGTCGCGCATCCGGCTATCGACGGTTTCGCCAAGCCGCAGCTTTTTGTAGGAAATTAACCAGCCCATGGTCAGAACCTTTCGTGTATGAGGGTTCGGCACAGTGCGTGCCGTTCGTCGTCGTCAATCGCGGAGGCGAACGCCTCGCGCCACACTCCGCCCGCATCGGGAAACTTCACGCCACCACGTGCCCGCGCGCGCGTCACGCATAGGCCACCGTGAGGGCCAGCAATCCAGCAAGCCTCATAGTGCGGGCCGCCGTAGAGCAGCGTTGTAGCGCTCATGTCAGTAGACCGCGAAGGCGTCATCGCCCCGCAGGTCCCCGCGAACGCCAGGGATACGTAGGAAGGCGCACGGGCCGCGCGGATCGCCCCCATAGCTGACCGTCGGGGGATCGCACGGGAAGGATAGCTCCAGCGCGATATTCACGACGCGTTGCAGCCGTTCGATGCGCGCCTGCCCGCGATCCTTCTGTTTCTCCGTCATCGGATAGCTGCAGCGCGCCGTTTCCCATGCGACGGCGGATCGGGCGTCGCGTTGCATCGTGGCCACAAGCCTGCCGATGACGTGAGGGGGCGGGGGCGGTACGCTCGCCGCGCCGTGTAGGGCCAGTTGCGCGCCCAGTGTCGCGGCGCGGGCGGCGGATTCGTGTTTCGTGGTCATTGTCGTGAGTCCTCTCTGTTGCCGGCTGGTCGCCACTAGGACCGGGGGGGGCTTGTCCGGGTTCCACGATTGATTCGCGGTCCAGGTCGCCCCGCGCGCCTCAACCTCAATCGCGTCGTATTCAGCGTCCGTCATGACAGACAGACGCCCGCCCCAGTTGGCGCCACGCAGGCAGCGTCGCACCACTTCGGCATATATCTCCGCCGTCGCGGCTTCTTCGTCGGCCAAAAGGCTGTAGGCGCCGGTTTTCGCCATCCTGCCACCAGCGGGCGACGCGGACGAGGCCAGCGATGTCCAAAGCGTCCAGCCGTCGCCGGCATCGTCGCGGCGAATTTCGTGGGTATAACCGTCACCCTCGGTCAGTAGCTCCCGCGCCGCGTCCGCTTCGGAGAGGCCCCGTAGATCGACGCCAATCCGAAAGCCAACGCGGTTGTCGAAAACGGTGTAGCCCATCACGCAGCCCTCCGAGTAATGGCAGGCGCTACAACCTCGACGGTGTAGCCCAGCCGCTCAATCAGCTCCAACGCACTATCCGTCAGCGTCTTGTTCCCGGTCAGTTCCGCGAACGCCGCGGCGTCAGGGCAAGCGGGATACACCGTCTCCCGGCCATAAACCGAACGCACCGACACCTTGATCGTTTTTTTATCCATGATTCACGCCCCCACGCATGCGCTGGTATCGCAGCCTAAAAGCCTACCTGCAGCCGCGAGCCACTCCCGAGCGGTCATCTCAGGCTGCCACGTATTGGCCAGCGCGTCGGTCGCGGCGTTGTTTCGCTGGCACCCGAGGTGCGGCGGCATGCACGCCGCGACCTGCTCGGACAGGTGACACAGCAGGGTATCGTAATCGGTATCCGTGATGCCGATCATCGGGACATTGTTGTAGTTCCTGGTCATCAGATTGGTTCCTCTCTCTCTCTAAACCGGACAACGCGGCAGGGACCTGGCATCCCCCGTCAAACAATCGCCGCACATCCGTCCATAGACCCCCTATAGGCGTCAATGATCGCGTCCGTCTACCACAAAAACGTCAAAAAACGAATAAATATTAGCCCTATCGCCTCATCCATATAGAGAGGCCAACCGTCGCGCCCCAACAACCCCCACAAACCGTCAAAAAACGACAAGCCAACAAACCCCTTGACACGCCACGCCACGAGAGGGGAAGAGAGGGGAGGGGGAGAGATGGGGAGAGCCATATACTGGTACCCCGCGCACACGCGAGAGCTACCGCTGGACAAACCAGCAGCGACCCTGGAAAGATCGCAACCTATGGACACAACAGCACCAACACCAGCGCCCGAAACCGACGCCAGCCAGGACCTGGTCAAGCGCAAACTCAAGCCCGGCCGCAAGGTCAGCCCACGCAAGGCAGCAGCACGCGCCCGATCAAAAGCCTACGCCAAGGCCCACCCAAAAAAGCGCGGCCCCAAGCCCGGCTCAAAGCGCAAAAAAAAGCCTACACCAGATACAGGCACCACGTCCCCCGCAGCAACCTCGGACGACGCAACAGCAGACAACAGCTATCTCGCCCTCAAACCGTCCCCACGGCACATCGGCCGACCCTCAACATGCAGCGTCGAAATCTTCACCGAAGTCTGCGCACGCATGGCCCACGGTGAGTTCCTGACCTCAATATGCGACGATCCCGATATGCCGTCTTATTTCTCGGTGATTCGATGGCTCGAAAGCAACCCCGCATTTCGTCCCCTCTACACCCAAACGCGCCGCACACAAGCCCAATGGTGGGTCGAAAAGGGGGCGTTGATCGTGGCCGAAGCGACCGATCCGCGCGTCGCGAATTTGGCCAGACTTAAGTTCGACGCGTTCAAATACCTCGCCAGCAAGTTGGATCCCGACAACTATGCCGAAAAAACCGGAGGCGCCGGCGTCACGGTCAACGTGCTGGTTGCCGAGCGTGCCAGCTCCGCGCGCAAGACGCTGCTGGCGGACCTCGCGTCCCTGGAGTCGGGCGCGCACCTGATTGAGGGCGAGGCGCGCGAGATTGAGTTCGAAGGCTGAATTGCCCGTTTGTTCACGGCAAGGCATTGAAATCTGACGACATTAGTTGACCTTACGCACGGTCAGTCGGCTCTAACTGCGTCAGAATCGCCCTTGGATGCGGCCAGGAAGCGGTAGACGCTGCTGCGTGCGATGCCCATGCGCTTCGCTATCTGCGTGGGCGTTTCCCCCGCCGCGTGCGCAAGGCTAGGATGCAAGCGGCGGATGCCTACGCCGATATGGCCGAGGACGATTTAGAGGCGCTGCCAGCTAGACCTGAGCCTGAGCAACGCGCGGCGCTTCGGGCTGCGCTGGTGGCCCGGCGGTTGCGTGGTGTGAGTATGATCCGTTGTCCGTGAGCGGGGGCGACGCGGTCAGCATCATTCGTCCCTCCGCATGCCGGGATAGGGCGCATAGCTCGAGTGTACGCGCGAATGAGTGCCAAAGTCAGGCACGCACCATGGACGCGGCGCCATGATGGCCACAGCAGACTCCACCGCCCGCCGGACCTCACCCGCATCGAAAGTCAAAGCATTCCCGCGCGGCCTGCTCCACACTGGCCCCCAGATGATGTCCCAGCCGATCAAAAAATCGGCGTCGCCATGCCGGTTATAGATGCGGCGAACGACATAGCGTTGTTCGTTCGTGCGGGTAACGATATACTCGTCCATGATCCTGTCTCCCGTTGGTTATCGGCTGGTCGCCACTAGGACCGGGGAGCACGCCCCGGACCGTGCGGGAATCAGACGTAAACTACCTCAACCTCGTAAATTTTCATTTCATCTCTTGTCAGCGGCCTATTGGTTCGGATAACGCCGAAAGGATGGCGGGGTTCCGCCGGCAGGTCGCGGCGGAACGGGATAAACAGATCCGAGCGACTTGGCATTGCGACGTAATCCCATTTAATGCCGGGTGGGAGGGTCGCGAACCCGGCGGGCCGATAGCGCATGGTGTAGGTGTTCAAAAAGCGGCAAGTGATGCGGTCCGTGCCCCGCTCACCGTAGTATTCGCGGTCGAACTGCACTACGGTGTAGCCCTCGGTGTTGTCGGTGTTGTCGGTGTTGAAGTCGTGCATGATCCTGTCTCCTGATAGGGTTGCGCTACTCGACAAACTCAACAACGATGCCGTCGTCCGTCTCGATGGTGACAGGCTCTGCGGTCTGGGTGAGCATGTCCCGCGCGTTGCGCACGACCGCCCGCATCATGTCGCGTGCGGCGCTTTCGTCGTCGCCATCATAGATAGCGGTCTGTTCGGCGGTCAGTGTGATTGTGGTCATTGTCGGTCTCCTGATAGGGTGGGGTTAATCGGTCGGGTTGACGATGTTGATTTCTTGCAGCCAAACAGTCGGTAGATCGGGATGCCATGCGCCATTGGCTTCCGCCCACGCTTCCTCGGATGCGGCGCGTTGGTCACGCGGATCGGTCCAGCGAACAGTGACGCCGATAGCCTTGAGAGCGATTTCAATCTCGGACACGATCCGAGATTTTCCGCTCCCCGTTGGGCCTGTGACGGTCACGACAACCTCGCTCATAATTCCGTATCCTAGCCAAGTCTCGGGTGATTAAAATAATACCAGCGGGCTTGGCCGAACGTATCCAGGCCCCGCCCGTGCATGTATTCGGCGTAATCTGCCTCGTCCGGCTCCCATCCCCTACGCGCGCATTGAGCCAAATAGGCCGCATCGCCAGCGTAGGTAGGTTGCTCCGAGTATTGCGCGTTACGTGCCATGATCCTATCTCCCATTTTCCCGTCCAGCCCATTGCCGTCCGGTGATCAGAGGTATACTCGGTGCATCCCACTATGTCACCCACACAATACTGCATCCCACTTATGCGATATGTGCATCCCACTGCCCGGACGGGTCCGCTATGTTGCCGGCATGGCAACACGCGCAATCAATGCACGCTCTAAGCAGGTCCCCATCCGGATCCCGCATGCCCTACATGCGGCCATGAAAGCGTCGGCAGACGAGGCCGGCCTATCGCTCGCCGGATGGGTGTTGGTCGCGTGTGCGGCCGCACTGGCGCGGCCGGACGATGCTCTTTCGCCGCCACCCCGTCACGCAATGGTGGCTGCACCGCCGCCGCCGCCAACGCCGCCGCCAATCGCCCCGGCGTGAACGTGGCGGCAGCCGGATCGTACGCCAGCCCGGAAACATCGTTGATAATTAGTGCGCCGGCAGCTAGCGCCGCCGCCATGGTCGCGGCATTGCGGTATCGACGGACACCCGCACGCCGCGTTCGGCCAGCGCCCATACGCCGTGAGCGCGCGGCCGGCCCGCTGCGAAACGGGAACCCTCGGGGGAACCCGAATTAGGCGCCGCGCTGCGGTGCGAAGACCCGGTTGGGCTGCCCCTGTAAAGGTCCGGCGATGGCGAACGGCCGGTGCCGGATGCATGGCGGGGCCTCGACCGGACCGAAAACAGCCGAGGGGAAAGCGCGCATCGCGGCGGCGCAGGCACGGCGCGGCGACCCGGTGCACCGGACGATACTGGCGCGTGCGGCCGCGATACAGCGGTGCGGCCGGGTATTGGTCGCCACGGTGGACGGCGGGGTGGCGCTGGGGGCGCTCGCGGCGCCACTGTGCGCGGTGCTGGGGCTGACGGAGAAGCCGCCCGGAGACAAGGCGGGTGCGGCGGCGTTCGTTCAGGCGCACCTCATGACGTGCGACCTGACCGCCGCGGGGACGCGGGCATTGATGGGGGCTATTCGGGAAATCGCGGGGCAACAGTCCATGCGCCGTGAGAGATGCGGTGGTCGCCGCGTGCCGTCATGCTCGCTTGCGCCGACATGCGGGGCACCGGCACGGGGGACGCCCGGTCTATCGGGCCAGCGCCCCGATCGCGCCGATCCCGATACACCGGCCGCGGGGCAATCGTTCGACAGACCGGCCGTCGATGCCGCCCAGCGCGGCGACCGGCAGCGGGGCTTGCCGGGCGAGCCTCGCCCAGCGGTTGGCGCCGAGCGCGGGGGCGCCGGGGTGGCTGGCGGTGGCGGTGGCGGTGGACCCCTGAAGGCAGACGCCGCACGTTGCAGCTGGCGCTCACGTGTGCGATCCTCCGCCCGACACCGTAGGAGGGGCATGGACGATCCCGTTAACAAGAGCGCGCTGCAATACGCTGATCCACCCGTGGCGTGGTCCGTGCCCGGCGACCCAGCAGCGTGGATCGTAGCGGCTGACAAGCCGGTGCGCGTGTTGGGTGGCGTTGCCGTTGCGCCGGCCGCCGCGGAAGTCCCGGCGCTGACCGAAGCATCGCTGCTGCACATGCTGGAGATGATACGCGGCCTGCCAGTCTATAACCCGCTCGACCGCGTGATCGGCGACCTAGCTGCCGACCATATCGGCGAGGCCGACCGCAGCAGGCTCGCCGCCGCGCTCGACGGCGCCAGCAAGCGGGCGGACGGCAACGAGGCGTCCGGGCGCATCACGCGGGGCGACGGCGCCGTTTGCATTGGTCACGTCGCCCCTTGACCAGCCATTCAGCCGCAGTCAGCCCCTCGCTTTGGCTTGACTTCCTCTCCCGCATCGTCAGCCGCAGCCCGGCGGCACCGGAACCACCCGGCCGCCGGGATCGCGGGGTGGCGGAGAACGGTGACCCCCACCCCCCCCCTTTCTCCTGGCGAGCGCGAATTTTCTTGTCACCCCTCCCTGAATTTTGCCAAATTTTTGGAAAATTTTACGATGAAAGGGCAATGAGCGGATGGTTGACCGTTTGGCTGAGTTTGTGGATGGTGCGCCGTGCCGTGCCTGTAGTTCGCCGACTCGCTACGTGAGCATGGGCCGGTGTGTTGCGTGTGCGCGTCGGCACCAGAAGCGGTTCAACGCCAAGGTTCTGGCGGCGAGATTTGCGGGGGACAAGGCGAGGATCGGCGAGCTGGAGGATGAGGTGCGGCGGCTTCGGGCGATGATCTGTATTGGCGATGGCACAGAGGTTCCTTTGTCCGTCCTCCCTGGTGATATTGCGTTCCAGGGTCTGCTGGTTGGTGACCGGTGCCACTGACGGCTGAACAGATTGACGACCTTGGCCCTGACTGGGCGGCTGCTGGCGCTGCGCGTCGTGTGTGGCTTGTGGATGCGTGGAAGCACCCTCGGAAGGGGAAGCAGATACCGCCGGCGGACCACGACTGGGATATTCTTTTGTTCCTTTCCGGGCGCGGCTTTGGGAAGACTTCGGCCACGGTTCAGTGGGCGTGGTGGGAGGATTGGCGGGTGCCGGGGATCATCACGCACGCGATCGCGCCGACGCTTTCGGATGTGCGCGGGACGCTGTTCGAAGGGCCGGCCGGGTTTTTGGCGACGATCCCGGTTGAGTGCTTGTTCGAACAGAGCGTGGAGAAGGCCTACAACAAGTCCTTGCACGAGTTGCGGCTGTCGAACGGGTCGCTGATCCGCGGGTTCGGTGCGCAGGAAGAGGCGGGGCGTTTGCGCGGCCCCCAGTGTCACAACATGATCGCGGATGAGTTGCGAGAGTGGGAAAAGCCGGCGGGCAACCTGGAGCTGGCGATGACGAACGCGCTGTTCGGGTTGCGGCTTCGATATCCCGATGGAACGCCTTCGCGGGCGGTGATGGCGACGACGCCGAGGCCGATCCCTTTCCTGAAGCGGTTTGAGAAGCGGGCCGGCGTTCGGGTCGTGCGCGGCTCTTCGTACGAGAACATCAACAACCTGGCCAAGGCGTATCGGACCACGCTGCTGTCGTTGGCGGGGACGGCGATCGGGCGACAGGAGATCGACGGACTCTACATCGATGAGGAGTCCGATCTTGCGATCTTGAAGCGAGGGTGGATCAGGCTTTGGCCCAAGGATCCCGACACTGGCAAGCCGCGCAAGTTGCCCGAATTCTCGTTCATCCTGGAGGTATACGACACGGCTGCGTCTGAGGAGAACTTCGACAAGAAATCCCAGAAGACGGATCCTTCTGGGTCGATCGTGCTGGGCGTGTTCAACGTGGCTCAGTGCTTCACCGAGGAGGAGCGGAAGAAATACCGGGTGAGGTCGAAGTACGCGTGTTTGCTGCTGGACTGCTGGACGGAAAGACTGGGGTTGCCCGATTTGCTGGAGCGGGCGCGGGCGCAGCATCGAACCTTGTGGGGGCCAAAAGGCCGCGGCCGGCGGTCGGACATGGTGCTGATCGAGAACGCGTCTTCCGGGCCTGGGTTGCGGCAGTTCATGGCAAAGTGGGGGGTGCCGACGTGGCCCTACAACCCGCGAATCGGGAAGACGATGCGGGCGCATGCCATATCGCCCCTGATCCAGCAGGGCATGCTTTGGGTGCCTGAAAGCGGGCGGTCGGATCGAAGCGGTCTGCCGATCGACTGGGCCGAGCCCTACCTCGAACAGGTGTGTGCGTTCGGAGGAGAGGGCACGACTGAGCACGACGAGTACGTCGACGTTACGACATCGGCGTTTGCCTACCTACGCGACCGCGGCATGCTTGAGGCCACGCCAGAGCAGAAGTTTCTGGATTTGGACGAAAAGCTGGATCAGGATAGGATTGAGGCTGCCGAGGCGGCAGATCGCGAGCGTGTGCGAGAAGCGGTGAACCCCTATGGAATTTGAGGAAAAAGCGTGATGAAAAACTGGCTTGACATCGAGGTTGATGGGCGCAAGTTGCGAGACTATGTCTCCGGCGATGCGCTTGGGCATAACGCCATGCTGGACTTCAATGTCCCAAAGGCTGAACTAACATTGTCGGGGGAGTGGGAAGAAGACGAAATTGTGGGAGGGTGGGTGAAGCGCGACAAGACGTTCATCCATGCCCAGAGACAGCGAAGATCAGCTATTGTTGAAGCCCTTTCATTTGCCGAAATTGCGGCGAACGCGATGATTTTGGAAATTTCGAGCAAGCTTCCTCCGCAAAAGACCGGCTTACCGCGTGCCGATCACATCGGGCTACGCTACCAGACGCTTGGTGCGGGTGAAGGTAAAGCAAAAACATACGAAACGGCACGGGAGGCTATCGCTGCGATACGGTCTGAAATTCTCCAATATGCGAAGGACACTCCTGGTGATAGGCTTTGGTGGCGCACGACGCCGCCGATACAGGTGCTTGGTGGAGTGCCGTTCGGCACGACCGACGTTTTGTGGTTAGCAAGGACGCGGTTGGTGATCGGGTTCCAGAAAGACCTGTATTACGACGACGAAATCGCGGCGGAATGAGTATGAGCGATGAGCGACGACGAGATCGAACGGGGGCCCGACGACGCGGACATCGCCTGGCGACACGCTGAATGGCGGCGCGAACTTCTCGCTAAGTCCTCCGTGACGCTGGAGGATATCGAAGATTTAAATATGACTCCCCAGGATCTGGTCGATACTGAGGAATGGGAAGAGTGGCCAGGCGGTGACCGTTGGGAAAAGCGCACAACGGGCTTTATTCAGTTACAATCCCACGCTCGGTTTTTTTCGAGCGGGTTGCTTCCTTTTGTCGAGGCCGCGGCGGAGACGATGCTTCGCGACATTGCGGATGAGCTGCCGCCGCAATGGGATGGCCCTCCAGTGGGCCAGAGGATGAACTACGTCACGCTTGGCGTCGATCATTCCGAAAATAGCTGGGAGCCGCGGTGGTATAAAAGCGACATGTTGGCAATCGCGACGCTTCGTGCTGAAATTCTCGAATACGCTGAAAACAACCCCGATGGTCTGCTGTGGTGGTGCTACCATCCCGCTCGCGTGCGGGTCAGGTTCCGTATCCCTTTTGGGGAGATAGAGGCTGTTTGGTGCGCATGGACGCGGTTGGTGATTTTACCGGAGACGGAATCGGAGACGGAATCGGAGCCAGTCCTATGACCGACGATGCCACGCCGTGGCTGCGGCCGGAATTGGACTGGCGGCTGGTCCATAAAGTGGAGATTGAGGTATGAACGGAAAAGTTGTGCTGCCTGCGTTCGCCGACGGACTGACCTGCGAATCGGGGTGCCAGTATTTTCACCGGTTCCCGAACGGCGCGACTGGGTGTATCGCCCATCCGCCGACGGTGACGATCATGATGGTGCCGATCGAGGGGGCTGTTGTGCGGTCTGGCGGCCCGCAGTTCTCTCCTCGGGAACTGGCGGCGTATCCTCCCGTCGGGAAGGGCAGCCCAGCGTGCGGCGAGTTCAAAATCAAAACAGGAGATGTATCATGAAGGTGACATTCATCGACGAAAGCGGCGATACGGTCACCATCACGGATCCGATCACGATCGAAGGCGATGTGCAGTCGCTGACCGACCTCGCGGCGGCGCTGGCGGCTGGGGTCGAGAAGGCTCGGCTGGAGCGTCCCGCGCTCGATGTGCTGGTGCGAGTGACCGAGGCGGGGTCTGTGGGTTCGGTCGACCAGCCGCGCGTCGAAAACAATCCGGCGATACCGACCGAGTCCGACACGCTGCCCGCTCCCCAAATACCGTGGGAATCGACCGAGCCGCCGAGGGTGGCATTGAACGATTGGCAGTTGGACTTGCTGCGGCGAACCAGGGCGATGGCGATCCCAATCAAGGACATCGAGGCAGCGGCCAGGGCCTGGGTGCTGGAAAACTGCGATCTCTTGAAAGAGCACCGGCTGTTTTCGCTGACGCATGCGCACGTCGCGATCGCGCCGGCCGGCCTGTACGCGCTGGACAGATCGGAGCGAGAGGCGCTGTTGCCCGTCGAGCCGCCGGCGTCCGATGCCGGACCGCAATTCGAGCGCATCAATTACCAAGTCGGCTACGCAATAGACCGCGTGACAGGCGAGGTGCGGGACCGTCTATCGACAGAAGGAATCGTTTGATGGAAATGCACGCGGTCGACTCGACCAGAATTCACGCCGTCGGGCATGACGGCCACGCGCTGTTCGTCCAGTTCAGGACGAAGCATGGTACGCCGGGCCCGACGTATCGGTATCCCACGGCCGGCCCGGAACATCACGAGGCGCTTCGGCAGTCGGAAAGCCCCGGCCGCTACTTCGAGTTTGCGATCAAAAGTGGGCACGCTGGCGAACTGGTAGGCGGATAATGTAGGCTGGCGCCAGAAAGCCAGGAGCCATCGATGCCGCTACCCCCGCAGCCGGTCCAGCCCAACCAAATCCCGCCGGAGCGCGCCGCTTCGGCGTTGGTGTATGGAGCGGAATTCGACGAGTACGTGACGCTCGAACCGGACCAGGATTCGAGCCTTCTGGTCGAGGACGAACACGGTAACAGCTTCGTCGATCTACCTGGCGAGCGGGCGGAGTCGGCGCCGCCGCATACCGAGTTCTACGGCAACCTCGCGGCGGTGCTCCCGGATAACATCAAAAACGACATCGTGCAGGACCTGCTGCGGCGGATCGACGAGGACAAGGACGCGCGGAAAAGGCGCGACAAGCAGTACGAGGAAGGGATAAAGCGGACCGGCCTCGGCGAAGAGGCCCCCGGTGGCGCTCAGTTCGAAGGTGCCTCCCGCGTCGTGCACCCGATGTTGACCGAAGCGTGCATCGACTGCGAAAGCCGGCTCATCAAGGAACTGTTTCCACCGGCCGGCCCGGTGAAGCCGAACATCGTCGGCGCGGTAACCGCCGAAAAACAGGCGCAGGCTTCTCGCGTTGCCGATCACATGAACTGGCAAATGACAACCCAGATCAAAGAAGCTCGCGGCACGCTGGAAACACTGCTGACGCAGGTCCCTTTGGGCGGTTCGCAATACCTGCGGCAGTACTGGGATCATAGGCTCAAGCGCCCGCGGTGGGAGTTCGCGCCGATCGATCAGGTGTGGATTCCGTTCGGCGCCGCGGACTTCGCGTCATCGCCGCGGAAAACGTTCTCTGAATTGGTCGACCGGGTGGAGCTCAAGCATCGCATCGATTCGGGCATGTATTTGGACTTGGACCTCCCGCCGGCGTCGATATTGGATGAGCCGACGAAGGCGCAGGCCGCGAGCAACAAGGTCGAAGGCATTGAGCCCTCGACTGGAAACCTGGACGACAACCGACCCATCTACGAAGTCGCGAATTACTGGCAGGTTCCAGAGGAGGCGGAGGAGTACCTTGGCGGCATAGAGAAAACGGGAGAAATGTCGCCATATCTGATCTCGATCGACGTCTCTACGCGCAAAATGTTGGCGATGTATCGCGACTGGGAACAGGGCGATGAAGCGCGTGAGCCGATCGAGCATATGTTCGAGTTCCCGTTTATCCCCTGGCGCGGCCCATACGCGATCGGCTTTCCACAGATCATCGGCAGCTTGAGCGCGGCGGCGACGGGGGCGCTGCGCGCATTGTTGGATTCGGCACACGCGAACAATGCGATGTCTGGGTTTGTCCTGAAGGGCGCCGGCATCAGCGGCCAGAACAGGCGGCCGGTGATCGGCGAGATGCTGGAGATCGACGCCGGCGTTGAGGCGGACGATGTGCGCAAGAGGGTGATGCCGGCGCCATTCAACCAGCCGTCGAGTGTGTTGTTTCAGCTTCTCGGGTTTGTGGTCGATGCGGCCCGCGGTATCGTGCGGACGTCAATGGACGACACGCCGTCGAACGGCCCAGCGCCGACGCCGGTTGGGACACAAATGTCCCGCGTCGAGGAAGGCATGGTGGTGTTCAGCGCCGTGCACGGGCGATCGCATGCGGCGCTTGATCGGGTGCTGAAAGGGCTGCACCGGTTGAACCGGCTGTATCTGCCGGAATCATTGAAGGTCGATGCGGCTGGGCAGGAAATCTTGGTTCGGCGCCGGGATTACGAGGGGCCGTGTTGCGTGCAGCCAGTCTCGCAGCCAACGATCTATTCCGAAACGCAGCGGTTCAACCAGTTGAACTACATTCAGCAGCGGATGGTGATCAATCCGGCGATGTGGAACGCACGCGCCGTGGAACTGGCGGGCTTGAAGCTGATCAAATGGCCGGACCCCGAAACGCTGTTGGTCCAGCAGCCAGAACCACAGGACGTGAACGCGGTTGCCGAGAACATGGCGATGGCAATGGGGAAGCCGGTAGCGGTGTTCCCCGGCCAGGATCATCTGGCGCACCTGCAGGTACTGCTGGACTTCATCGGCAACCCTGTGCTGGGGAGCAACCCCATGTTGGCCCCCATTTACCTTCCCGCCGCCATCCAGCATGCTAACCAGCACATCGTGCACTTTTACAGCGAAACCGTGCAGCAGTTGGTGTTTGAGGCGGCGAATGGGATTGGCAAAAAGATCGAGGATCTTTTGACGCCAGATCCCGAGGTGAGGATGGAGTACGATCGGGTTCTGGCGCAGGCGAGCCAGACCGCCATGCAGCGGGTCGGTGTCGCGATGGCGCAGGTGCTGCCCGTGCTGATGAAAGCCGGTCAGATGCTGTCTCAACTGATGCCGAAGCCGCCGATGGACCCCGCCACTGCCGCGGTGCAAGCCGCGACCGCGGAAACCGCGCGCAAGGCCCAGGCCGACCAGACCGATGCTCATTTGACGGCAGTTGCTCAGCAATCGAAAGCTGAGTTGCAGGCGCAGGCAAATGCGATCGCGGCAGACCGGGTACAGGCGACGCGGGAAGGCCAGCAGATCGCGGCTCAAACCAAAGAGAACACGACGGCGCAGGACAACGAGACGGCGTTGGATATTTCCGCTGACCATCTGGCGGCCGGAAAATCAACGACGTTCACAAACGGCGAAAGTATGTCGCGGACATGAGACGCAGCAGCATCGCGCGACTCGAACGGCTGCACCCGATGCTGAGGGTGCCAGAAGCATCGCCTGGCAGCCGCGAGGTCGTCGATCGGCGCAAACCTGAGATTGCCGAGCACTGGCGGACCGAGGCGCTCTACGAACACCACTCGACCGAAGCGCAAAAACTGTCGATGGATCTCGCTTTGCTCTACCACCGAGACGTGTTTTGCGAGGGTGGCATATGGGCGGGAACGTGGGTTGAACTGACGGGTTCCGGAGTGTGGAAATTTCGGACTACCGGTGAAGTCCCGACGCGCCGCTTCCTGTTTCACGGCAACTATCGCTCGCTCAAGGTTGCGCCGGACCTCGCGAGGATGTTGTTGCGGCGCGATGTGGGGCAGCCGGTTCCGGAACCGTGGGCGACTTCGGCGCCGCCGGCGCCAAGGGTGCTGGCTCCAAACTGGCCGGGGTTTTCCGAGCACGATCCCGTCGAGTTCGAACCGCTGGATATTCCAGTGATGACGGAGTAGGGTCGTCGGTAGACGACACCCCGAACCGAGGATCAGATCATGGCGAAGCCCGAGACCAACCATTCGAGGAACGGCGAACGCGGTCGCCCGCCCGGTGCGGAACCGAAGCCCCCTTTGCGGATGCAGCAGCGGCATAAATATGGCCACACCGACCTGATGGACAATCCGCACGGCGACGGCCCTGTGCGCAAGGACGTGCTGATCAAGAACAACGAGCGGAAGACCTACTGATTCCTGGTCCACGCGACGAAAGCTGAGCACAAAAACGCCCAGGGGGTAGATGTCTCATCATCATTGGCACGGAGGGGTCCCCATCTCAGTTTACCCTCACGGCTGACTTTTCAGCCCAAGCCCGAAGGTCGGCGGCATCGTACCGGACGTATTTGCGAACGCGGGTGAAAGGTGGCCCCTTCCCCGCGTTATTGTTCAAAGCGAGATTTTCGAGAGTTTTCGGGGAAATCGGGCAGCCGATTTGCGCCAAAAAACGCGCGGCCTCCTTGCGGGAAAGCCATGTGGTGGCCGATTCTGACATCCTTGTCCTCGCGAGTGACTGTGCCAGCATCCCTACTCCCCCCTTTCTGCACCTTCAACCGCCTGATAACCCTACATACCCCTGACAATACCCCGTAAACCCCCAGCAACACAATGGCTTGTTGCGCAGTGTCGCTTGCGCCGTCATGGATTGCGCCATGGCAGGCACAAGGTTCGAGCAACTGATCGAGCGCAAGCTCCGCGAAAACGTGGAAGCGATGTTCAGCGTTCCACTTGGTGACTCCCATAAGTACGCGCTGATCAAAGGCCAGCGTCTTGGGCTCGAAATTGCCCTGACGGAATTCCAGAAGGTCTTGAAAGAGGTCGACACACATGATGAGGATTGATCGCTGATGGCCGGCCCCGCCGCTCTGCGCGCGATTGCAATCGCCGATCAGGCCGAGCGTCACTTCGACGATCCGTCCAATGCTGGCAAGCTGTTCATGCCCAACGCGTTAGGCCGTGCGTCCTTGCCGGCGAACAATTCCGTGGGATTCGGATACGACTCGGTTGAAGAAGCTTTCCCGAACGTCGATCCTCGCTTGATCCCGATGGGCGACTACATCCTGGTGATGATCCGCGTGCCGAAGCTGCGCTCTGCCGGGCATATCGAGTTGGGCAGCGAGGACAGGCGCACCGAATTCGACAACACCCAAGTCGCCAAGGTGATCGCCATCGGCCCCATGGCTTTCAAGTGGCAGCGGGACGGCTCGCCGTGGCCCGAAGGCGACTGGTGCGCGGTCGGCGATTTCGTCCGCATCCCCAAATACCAGGGCGATCGCATGTCCCGGCCGTACCGGCGCAAGGACTTCGAAATCGTTCGGGGTGAACGGCAGGAAACAGAGGTCACGGATTACGTGCACTTTGCCCAGTTCAAGCACAATCAGCTGCTCGGCAAGTACCCGGACGCCGAAGCGGCCCTTGCTGAGAGGGCGTTCTTCTAATGGACCGGCACAGCGGCGCCCAGATTGTCGACGAGATGGATGACGAGGACAACGACGACCTGTCCTACGGCGGCCAAACTTCCGTCGCCAGCGATCTGCCACCCGGCGTCGCGAACACGGAGCGCGGTCAACCGCAAAACCGGCGCGCTGACGAAAGAAACCAGGAGCCAAATTTAACCGTCGTGGAGACGGACGATGATGGCCAGCCGTTGCACGAAGAGCGGATCGACGCCGAGCCACGCCACGAAGTCGAGTACGGGCATGAGGCCGCATCCCAAAACCAAGCATCGACCGAGCAACCCGATCGCCGTCCCCGCCTGAGCAGGGCGGAAAGAACCCGCCGGCAGCGTGAGCATTTTTCCCGCATCGAGCAGGATAACCAAGAGCTTCGCGAGCAAATGGCTCTCATCACCCAGACGATGGGTCAGATCGAGCCAAGGCTTTCCGAGATCGATCAGGCCCGCCGGGTTTCCGAGGTGCGGGAGTTGGATCGGCAGGTGCAGACGTATCAGCACCAAGCCACACTTGCTCGCCAGCGCCTCAAAGACGCGTTGGCCAACCAGGATCCTGAGTCTTTTGAGGCCGCGCTCGATGCGCGGGACGCGGCGGTCCGCAACGCCGAAGCGCTCGCGGCCCAGAAGCGTAATCTCGAAGCGGCGATCGCGGCTCCACGCCAACAGCCGCAAACGCAGCCGCAACAGTTTCAAGTGACGCCCCAGCTTGCGCGATTGCCCGTCGAGATAAGAAACCGTGTCGATGATTTTGCGGAAGCCAATCCTTGGTATAAGCCGCACGATACCAAGGACATGGACAGCCAGATCATTCTGCGCCTCGACGATCAGGTCGCCAGCGAGGGGTTCGACCCGCGCACGGATGCCTATTGGAACGAACTCGAAGCGCGGGCAGCGCGCTATCTCCCTCATCGCTTCGACAACGCGTCCAACCAGCGCCAGGAGACGCGACCGATGCCGCGCCAGACACAGATGCCGCCGCAGCAGGCGCCGGAGCGCCGCGGGCCGATGGTCGCCGGCGGATCGCAGCAGGGCAATTCTCCGGCGCCCCAAAATAATCGGGTGATGATTACGCCCGACAGAAAGCAAGCGATGATCGAGGTCGGTGTCATGGCTTCAGACGGCGGCATCCTCGACCGCGGCCGCTACAACCGGTTGATCAAGGGTTACCACGATTTCGACCGGCAAAACGCCAGCGCAGTACGATAACAAAGGACGAAGTTGGGCATGAGCGACGACGGAACAGAAGACCGGCTTGGAGTGGCAGAAGGTGGGCGCGGCAAGCGTTCCCAGGTTCAGCCGAGCCGTGCGACTGCGACGCGTCAAACGTTCGACGACCATGTTATCGATGACCAAACCAGGAATCGAATCGATGCCGACGACGATCGGGAGGAGCTGGAGGATGAACGTCTTTCGCTGTTCCTGGATACGCAGCATCAAACGGTCCTTCCCACATTGCCAAGACAAGATGGCTACCACGTCTGTTGGCTGACCACGACGAACTCGCGCGATACCATTCACTGGCGGCGGTCGATCGGCTACGAGCTGATCACCCTTTCCGACCATCCTGAATGGTCAGGAATCGCCACCCATTCCGGTGAGTATGCGGGTTACGTTTGCGTCGGCGAGATGGTGGCGGCCCGGATCACGATCTCCCAGTACAACAAGTACATGAAAGCGATGCACCACACCTTGCCGTTGGCCGAAGAAGAAAAGCTTCGCGGTCAGACGGAATTGATGCGGCAGCGCGCGGAGCAGCAGGGAGCTCGTGTGACGGAAATTGGCAACGGGACGGCCGAGATTGTTCAACGGGCCCGTCCGATGCCGGTGCTTTCCTTCTAAACCAAGGACGCTCCCTCATCTGATCGGCCCACGGCAGAAACACCGTGGAGTGAGCAGATATGGCAACCACCTCGTCGCCCTATGGCGTCAACATCATCGGGGACCAGTCCGGTCCCGACCCGCGTCCGCAGCGTATTCCGAACGGTATTGCGAACCAGTTCGGTTCGAACATCTTTGCGGGCCAGCCGGTCAAGATCAACCCGACAACGGGGACGCTGGTGCCGGTCACCGCGGCAACCGATGCCATCTACGGCATTTTCCAGGGCGTGGATTTCACCCCGCTTGGAAGCCGCCCGACGGTATCGCCGTTCTGGCCAGCGGGCATGAACTACGATCCCAACTACGAGATGAGCGTCTACATCTTTCCGCTGTGGATCCCGTCCGTTCGCCTGCAAATCCAGGCCGATGGTCCGATTAACCAGGTCGCGCTTGGCTCCCAGTTCAATTTCACCGTGGCAAACCTCGGCAACGGCAACGTCGGGACCGGCATCAGCGCCTGCACCGTGGCAGCAACCCCGGTTGTGGCCGGCCAGTTCGGGCAGTTGAACCTGATCGAGTTCTTCCCCGGCATGGGCAGCACGATCGGCGACGCTTTCACTGATGCGATCTTTACGATCGCCAACCCACAGATCGGCGCGAGCCGGTTCGCTTCCATCGGCTGAGCCGTAACAACGCTCTCGCCTCACTGACGAAAGGACAATCCGATGGTAATGCGTAGTTCCGATTTTCGCGCTGTGGTAGAACCCATCCTGAACGAAACTTTCGATGGCGTGTACGAACAGCGCGTCGACGAATGGCGCGGCCCGTTCCGTGAGCAGACGGGCGTTCCCCGGAACTACCACGAAGAGCCGGTGCTGTATGGCTTCTCGGCGGCGCCGGAGTTGCCCGACGGTGCACCCGTCACCTATCAGGATGGCGGCACGCTGTTCATGCAGCGGTACCAGTATCGGGTGTGGGGCTTGGCTTTTGCGCTCACTCAGGTGCTGGTGGAGGACGGCGACCATATCCGGATCGGTCAGGTTTACGCGAAGCATCTCAGCCAGTCTCTGATCGAGACCAAAGAGACGCTATGCGCGAACATCCTGAACCGCGCGTTCAACCCGTCCTACACCGGTGGCGATCGCGTCGCGTTGAACTCGACCAGTCATCCGATCGTGAACGGGGTGTTCTCGAACGTGTTGGCGACGGCGGCGGCGATGAGCCAGACCAGCGTCGAGCAAATGTTGGTGCAAATCCGTCAGGCGGTGGACAACAACGGCAAGCGCATTCGGCTGATGCCGCGGGCGATCACCTGCGCACCCGCGAACGTGATGCAGGCCGAGGTGATCCTGAAAACCTCGCTGCGCACCGGCGGCAACCTCAACGACGTGAACCCCGTGCTGTCCATGAGCCTGTTGAAGGAGGGGCAGTACAATATGTCCCGCCTGACCAGCAACACGGCCTGGTGGATCAACACGGACGCGCCCGAAGGGCTGAAGCTGATGATGCGCCGGCCGCTGAAGCGCTCAATGGAGGGCGACTTCGAGACCGACTCGATGCGTTTCAAAAGCACCGAACGGTACATCCCTGGGTTCACGGATCCGCGAGCCGTTTACGGCACGCCCGGGCTTTGAGCCAGAAGGAAAGGAACAACCACCATGTCGACCATCCCCCTCTTTCTTTCCGTTGCCACCGGCACGCCGGTCCCCGGCGCCCCGGCCGGCACGATCGCGTCCCCCGTCGCTTTGGTCCCGCACAACATCACGACCTATGCTGGTGGCGGCGTGGGGTTGATTCTGAATTTCAGCGGCAGTGGTGTTGGCTACACCTCGTCCGCCGCAACCGGAAACGTCACGGTTCAACTATCCAATGATCCGAACGCGAGTCCGAACAACGCAGCCTCGATTCAGGCGACGGCGCGCTGGAACAACCACGACACGCTGGTGAACCGCACAACCGATCAGAATAGCTCCGTCGTCTACCCGAGCCGGTACATCAGGTTGATCGGCTCGGTTGCATCGGGAACCGTTGGTTTGTTCATCAGCCTTATGGACTCGTCCAACCCCGCAAGCTGAGGAGAAACATCATGGCCATCGGTTTTGCCGGCGACAGCAGCCCCCCCACCGTCATTGGCGGTCTGCCTTACCCGGACCTCCAGATCGTCGAGTTGCGCGTGATAACGGCGCTTCTCTCGGCAATCGCGTCCAATTCCAGCCTTAACGACGACGCGCGCCTCATCCGGAACGATGAGGCACAGGCGCTCGGCATCCCCGTCCCGATCGCGGGGCAGTAACGCGCGATCACACCCCCCGGCAGGAGCTTCACTGCCATCTGAAAGGAAGAAGGTACCACCATGGCCATTCTTTACGGCACCACCGGCCTCAACGTCGCTCTCGGCTACGCCGCGGGCAGCAACTCACCGACCGCTCAGGGGCCCGCCGGCGAACTGCTCGCCGCTGAAATCCACGGCAAGTTCTACCACCCCAATCGTGCGGGCAACGTGTTCTACCTCGCCACGGCGGCGGCGGGCACCGTCGTCCCCGTGCAGGCCTCCAACCTGGTCTCCACGTTCACGCTTTGGAACCCGCTCGGCTCGAACAAAAACATCGAGTTGATCCGCTATTCCTATGGCCTGCTGAACGCGACCACCGTCGTGTCCGACATCTCGCTGTATGTGCAGCCTGGCGTCGGCCAGACCGTGGCGGCGCCCGGCACCCTGACCCTGCTGGCCATCCGTTCCGCGCTTGGCGGCGGCGCCACCCCGACCATTGCGTCGGTGTGCACCGGCTACTCCGCGGCGACCTTGGTCGACACCGTCGGCACCAACCTGTTCCGTGGCCCGACGATGGCGAGCTTCGGCGCGGTGACCACCACCAACGCCACCCCGATCAACTACGACTTCGACGGCACCTTCATGATGCCGCCGGGCACGTTGATCACCTTCGCCGGATCTGCGGCGCAGACGCAGGCGGGTTCGCAGTGCCTGACCTGGGCGGAGTGGCCGGTCTAACCGGCCTTACCGCCTGACATGAATCGCTGGCTCCGTGCGAAAGCGCGGGGCCGGTGTCTTCCAGGAGATCGAAAATGGACGTGCCGACGATCGAGACGGCGATTGCGCAAGCGAAGGCCGATGTGGATGAAATGCAGGTCGATGGTATGGTCGTCGTCGACGCGTGGGTTGTTGTCGCCGCGGTTCTTGCCCGGCTTCCTTCCGGTGCTGCGGTCGCTCAGCCGCCAGCCGACAAGCCCGCCGCGGCTGGGTAACGTCGCATGTCGCGCCCGGTCGTCACCACCCTGACAATGGGAAATGCCGTCGCAAACGGCATCTGCTTGGTGCAGGCGGATGCGGGCGGATTTCCCCTCGCGTTGAACGGATCGCTGGTGAACGGCAGCGGCGTGGCGGTAATGGACGTCGCTCGGGTGATTGCGATTCAGAGTTCCGGCAACGATTCGGGAATCACCTTTACGATCAACGGCACGCCAAGTCCGACCACGGCTGCGCCGACTTTGTCCGAGACGATCGCGGGCGCCAATGTCGGAACGGCTTTTTGCACACGGAACTTCCTTACAGTCACCAGCATCGTCCCGTCCGGACCAGTCGCCGGCACCGTCACGGTGGGAACGGCGAATGTCGCGTCAGGTCCCTGGGTCGTTTGGAATAACTACGCGACCGACTTCAATATCGGCATCGCGGGTGTCGTTCTTGCCGGTACGCCGACATGGCAGGTCGATTACACCTATGACGATGTGTTTGGCCTTTGGAAGCCCGTCAATCCACTGTTCGCCACCGTCTTCACGTTGCCGACCATGCAGAATTTGACCGGAAACGCCGACGGCCGGATTTCGGGGACCTCCGTGCGGGCAAGTCGCCTCACGTTGACGGCGCCCGGAAGCGTTCAGTTGACCCAAATGCAGCAAGGGGGCTGAGGATGGTCAAATACATCGATGGCGATTTTGGGCCGGAGCATTTTTCCAAGGATTTCGGGTTCACCAATTCCGCCTACGACAATCGCGCTGCGCACAACCGCCGCAGCAGGCAGCGCGACGGCGTGGCCGATAACGACGCCGCGGTCGGCGAAGGCGGCGATGGGACCTATGTCAGCCGATCGCGCGGCGGCCGTTTGCACCGGGCAACAGGTGGCAGTGCGGGCAATGGGGGATCCATTCAGGCCCCATCGCCAAACATGATCCCCGGAAACCGCCTGCCCAATGAGCCTTCGAATCCTGGGAACGAAACGCTGGGCGGCCCCACGGTCACGGTGCCCGTCGCCAATGTTGAGCGCGCGGCCAACATGATGATTCAGATCGGACGCAACCAGGGCGCACGGCAGGCGATGGCCACGGCCGGCGCCCACATGCCGCCGGGCGCCGCGCAGTCGCTGGTGGCGAACCCACCGGTCCATACGCCCGGAATTCCCGGATTGAAGAAGGGCGGTCGCGCGCCTGTGCCAACGGCGGAGCATCCCAAGGGCGTGCTGCTGATTATCGCCGGGCGTCCCGCTGGGGCGTCGGCGCCGATGACTCCCGTCGAAAAGCACAAAGACGGCGGCCGGCTCACCGCGAAGGAGCGCCACGCTTTGCCGGCGAGCGATTTCGCGCTGCCGGGCGGCCGGTATCCCGTGAATGACGAAAATCATGCCAGAAACGCCTTGGCACGGGTCGCCCAGCACGGCACACCTTCCGAACAGGCTCGCGTTCGTGCGGCCGTTCATCGTAAGTATCCCGACATCGGAAAACGATAGGAGCCACGGACATGGCAATCCAGCACGTCAAAGGCGATTTCTTCGACCACGAGTTTGGTGCCCAGCATCGCGAGTTTGGGTTCCATGGCTCCGCGCCATCCGCGCCGATTGGGCACCACGATCGTCATCCCGATCGACCGACCGAACGCGACAAGATCATGGATCACTACGCCGAAGGCGGTGAAATCCACGGCGGCCATGAAATGCACGGCGAGCATCATCCGCACGGGCACCATGTCGTGCACACCGAGCGTAAGCCGGACGGGCGCGTGATCGAGCATCACGAGCATGGTGGGCATACCGTTCATCACCCGCACGGCGTGATCAGTCACCACCACCACGACGGCACGCCGGTCCATGCGGCGCACGGCGGATTCGCTCATGATCCCGAGGCGGAATACGTGCACCGGCCGGAAAACGAGCACCTGATTCACAAAGAACACCGCCGTCACGGCGGCCGGATGGAACACACCGGATACGTGCACCGGCCGGAAAACGAGCACCGGCCGGAAAACGAGCACCTGATTCACAAAGAACACCGCCGTCACGGCGGCCGGATGGAACACACCGGCGCCGAAATGCCGCGTGAAATGGATGCGCACGGCGGCCGCGCCGGCGAGCGGCATCATCTCGAAGGGAGGCACCACAGCGAAAGTGGTGACTTGGCGCAGGATAAGCGCCTGATCAAAAAGGCGTTCAAAGAGCACGATCAGGAACTGCATCATGGCGAACACACCGATCTGCATCTCGCCCACGGCGGTTTCGCCGGTCGCCGGGTTCGGCTGCCGCGCGATATGTCCCCCGTCGGCGCTCGCCCGCATTCGCCGATCAACACGCCTCCGCGCAGTCCGAACGTAACGTCCACGCCGGCGAACGACATGCCGGGCGGACAGATGCCGTATGGCGTCCAGCCCAGCGCCGAGCCGCCCATGGCAGGCGGCGACGACATGGCGCAGATGCACCGCGGCGGTCGGACGCGCCGTGAGCATCGAGGATAATCGGTGCAAAAGGATGCTGCCCTCGCTCAAGCATCGACGCTTCTGACTTGGGCAGAAGAGTGGGCGAGGGAAAGCATCGAGGGCGGGACGGAGGTGGGTTTTCTGTTGCAGCGCACCTCGGCTCTCATATCGAGGTGCGTCGGATCACCGAATCTCGCGATCGAGGCCACCCATGCAAGCGCTCCTCCAAAATCAAAGCCATTCGAGACCATCCGACCCGACAGCGAGTCGGTGGCATCTATGGGCCCAAATTCCGCCGAGCCCGATGTCAGGCTTGGTCAGGTGCCGGCGGGGAGGGTGTGAATCGCTCGTCGAGGCTGGTTACCAGGGGCCCGGGTGGCCCCACCCCAATGTCTATTGGGAAGAGACCAGCCGGTGCCGCCCGCTTCGGATAGACATGAAGGGCGGGTAGCCAGATGGCGGTCACCTCCGGCACAATCACCACCGGTGGCTTCACCCAGCAACAGGTGATCGACCATGCGTGCCGCCGCGCGGGGTACACGCCGCAGCAACTGAGCGGCGAATGGATACAGGTCGCGCAAGATTTGCTGTTTCTCCAGCTTGCCGAATACGCAAACGCTGGGTTCCCCCTTTGGACGCAAGGGTTTCTCCTGTTGGGGGCGACGATCGGCTCACCCGATGTGCCGACACCGAATGGTACGGTCGAAGTGCTGACGACCTACTGGCGGTCGTTCCAGCCATACCGCGGGCCAGCGACAACCACGAGCGGACTCGACGCCTCGATTCTGTTTTACGGGGCCCCCAACGCTGACGTCACGATAGCGGGACCAAGCCCTGGCATCGCAGTGTCGTTCAGCGGTCCGACCGAGATCGATACCGTGGGCGTTCTGCTTGGCGGAAATACCCCGGTCACGGCAGCCCTGCAGATACTGACGTCGGCAGATGGGGTAACGTACACCGTCGCCCAAACGCTGATGTCGACGACCTACCAGCCGATGCAATGGGCCTATTTCGATTTGAACCCAAGCATAACGCAGTCGTTCGTTAGCCTTGTGCTGCCCGGCGCGACGACCTGGACGTTGAACCAGGTGCTGTTCGGCTTGGCGAACGGAACGGATACCGAAATCGGGCCATTGAACATCGACGATTACTACAACTTTCCCAACAAGGCTTACCAAGCGGACAGAGCCAACTCGGCTTACGTGCTGCGGAAAATCGATCCTCCGACCGTGAAAATATGGCCGACCCTGAATACCGATGGGTTCTATGCCGGGACGGTCGCGGTGCTGGCGCGACGCTACATCCAGGACCCCGGCAGCATGACAAACGCACTCGAAATACCGTCCCGCTGGATCGAAGCTGTCATATCGCGGCTGGCCATTCGGCTGATGGACGAACTTCCCGATCCCGGAGCAAATTCGCAGTCGGGTATGTACGGGATGATGGCCAAAAATCAGCGGCGACAGAATTTGGAAACCGCCGCGACCAAAGCCGAAAGCATGGCTTGGTCTGAAGAGCGTACGCGTGGTCCGATCAGGATCGTCCCCGATCTTTCTCCGTACACGAAGTGATGTGGAATGCCACTCTACCTTGACACCACTGGTAACAGCACGCTTGCAATCGGGATATGCGCCCGCTGCAAGGTCAAATACCCGCTTGGGGACCTTCGGCCGGACCCGAACTCGCCCGGCCTTTTATGCTGCCCAGACGGCTGCCTGGACGTCCTTGATCCATGGCGGCTTCCGGCGCGTGCCGCGGACAGGATAACGGTCGATCAGCCGCGCCCTGACGCGGCGTTGGTGCCCGGTTCCACCCCAGTGTACGTGGCCCCCTTGCAGGCTGTGATCGGCGCGGCGCCAGGCCAAGTTCTTGGCGCCGGCGGCAACCGGATCTTGGCCGTTGGGCCGCCAGCTTCGAAGCTGCAGGTGCCGGGGGTGTGGACGCCAAAGACGTCCTATGCGGTTGGCGCCAGGGTGACGCCGACGAAGCCGTACGGGCCAGGCGAGGTTGGTCTCGATATTTTTCTGTTTACCTGTATAGTGCCGGGGATGAGCGGCCCGATAGCACCGCTATGGCCGGAGTTTGCCGGGGTTCCAATCCAGGACGGACAGGTCATGTGGCTCAACGCTGGAGTATTTTTGGGATGAGCGGTTCGCAAGGGGCGCCTGTGCCGGTTCAAGTCCTGTCCCTCGGGGCGCCGACGCTGCCGATTCAGACAACCGATGTCGTGATCGTCACCCAGAACGGGGTGCCTCGGGAATGCACCGTCGCAACCTTTTTCGCAAGCGCCCTTTCGACCTGGTTCGCCACCTTGCCTACCACGCGCCCCGTCGCGCGCGGGCTGCCCTGGAACAATGCGGGGGCGCTATGTTTTTCTTGACCAGATCGCGGTGATGGCAGATGGCCACGAACACCAATTTTACCTCCCTCACACAGGATATCACGAACTACCTGGAGCGTGGCGGCAGTTCGATCACGGATCCCACGGTCGCGGCGCAGATCCCGCGAATCATCAACGCGGGCGAGCGTAAGCTAGCGCAAAATCTAAAATTGCTCGGACAGATCGAAGTGCTGGTGCAGGCACCAATCGGCCTTCAGGCAAACAACGCGATCGTGACGAAGCCCGATCGCTGGCGCAGCACGGTGAGTATGAATTACGGGGCTGGCCTGACCGGGAATATACGCACCATGCTGTTTCCCCGATCCTACGAATACCTTCTGTCCTATTGGCCAGACAGGACGGCCGCGGACCCCGCTCAGCCGCCGCTGTTCTATGCCGACTACGACCTGAACCACTGGTTAATCGCGCCGACGCCGCCGCAGAACTATCCCTTCGAATCCATGAATTACATGATGCCCAGGCTTCTCGACTCAGGCAACCAGTCGAATTTCTGGACCGAATATGTGCCGAACTGCCTGCTTTACGAGTGCCTGATGGAGGCGGCGGTATTCATCAAGGACGATCAGCGGCTGGCAATATTCAAGGGTGAGTTGGATCAAGAAGTGCAGGCGCTCAACACCCAAGACCTCCAACGAATAATGGATCGGGCTGCGCAGAGGACGTCCCCATGAGCGGATACACCAGTGTTTTCGGCGGCACGCCGGTCGCGCCAGCCCAACCGTCCTATGAGGCGTTGACGATCGGCACAAACACGGCGCTTGTCTGGCCGCTGGAGGCGACGGCCGCTGCACCCTACGTGGCCGCGGCGATCGATGTCACCGCAACGGCCGGCGGCTTGCTGCTTGAAATGCCGCCAGGGAATACCGGATCTACCGGCGTCGTCTCGATGGTCACAAACGTCGGATCGAACTCGTTCACGATCACCGACCAGGCCGGCAACGCCATTGTGCCGATCGCGCCCACCCAGTCTTGGCTCATCGTTCTTCGCAGCAACGCGACGGTCAACGGGTCCTGGGGCGCCATCCAAATGGGTGCCACGACCGCCGTCGCGACTGCCGCGGCGCTGGCGGGGCCCGGCTTGGTGGCGGCTGCTGCCACGCTTGAGACGAACCGCGTCTCGGTATCCCTCAATACCAACATTCTTCTGACTGCCGCATACCGGTCCCAGGCAATTACCTGGACCGGCGGCGTCGGCACATTGACGCTGGACACTATTGCCAACCTCACCGCCGGGTGGGAATGCCTCGTCAACAACGCCGGAACTGGCGCACTCACCATTGCCTGTTCTGGCGGCGCGACCATAAACGGCGCTGCGACATTCGTCATGCAGCCGGGCAACAGCGGCATCCTGGTTTGCGGATCCGGCGGATTCCTGACGTTCGGGGCGATCGTGACATCGCTGGCAATCGCCGCGGGAGGCACGGGCGCATCGTCCGCGACGCAAGCGTTGACCAACCTGGGCGGCACCTCGATAGGCAAGTCCATTTTCACGGCGCCGTCGGCGGCTTCGGTGTTAGCGATTCTTGGAATATCGAACACCGCCGCCTTTCTTGAGGCCACCGTTTCATCGAACCAGTCGCCAAGCACGTCGGCAGGCGGCACGGTCTTTATCTGCACGGCGGTCCTAACCATTACACTTCCGCTGACGACCACCTTGACCACCCACTACGTTCTGATCGCTTCGGCTACCGCCGGAGCGGTCACGCTTACGCCGCAGGCGGCGGACAAAATAAATGGTGGGTCGGTCGGTGTTTCGGTCACCGTGGCGTCCGGCAACTCCACGCTTCTAATCACGGACGCCAACGGCAACTGGTACACGGTATTTCAGGGCGTGCAGACGATCACCTTGTCTGGCGATGCCACGGGGACGGGCACGACGGCGATCACGACAACGGTCGGCAAGATCGGAGGTGTGTCTGTCACATTGGGCGGCCCGTTCACGACGGTTGGTGCTTACACCCTGACGTTGACGACGACGGCAAATACGAGCGTCACTCTTCCGACGGCGGGGACGCTTATTTCGGCTGTTTCCGGCACCGTCGCTATAGCCAACAACCTCACCGCCGGAGGGGGAATCACTGCCACCGGCGCTGTGACCGGGGGAACCATCGTTTCAACTGGATCAGCGATACAAACAGGGAATAGCTGGAACCTTACGGCAGCCCTCGGCCTCGTAACAAACGCTTGGTCAGTTAACGTCGGCATGACAACAAACGGCGCTGCTGTTATGTCTGCTGGTGGATTTTTTACCATTTCAGACGCTCGGATCAAAACTAAAATCGAAGATTTAACGGCGAAAAAGGCGATAGACTGGATCAGTCGAGGGCGGCCCGTCACTTACATGATACACGACCGTCCGGGTGCTGGATTTATCGCGCAGGAGGAACTTATTAACGGTCGCGGGGATGCGGTTACGGTTGTGCCAGACCCAGGCCCAGAGTTCGCCCAATCTGACGGCTTTGCCTCAGACGGATTTCGTCTGACGCGCGACTACACGCATGACGTCGCTTATCTCACGGCCGCGCTGAAATGGTGCGTCCAGAAGATCAGCGCCCTTGAAAAAAGTGTGAAACCCGTAAGAAAAAAAGGCAAGGCCCGTGGCTAAGCCGTTTCTCCTGGACTTTATGCCTGGCATAGATCGGGACGGAACAGCGTTCGATTCCTCTCGCTATTTGGATGGGCTGTGGTGCCGGTGGCGGCTTAAGCGCCCTCGTAAAATGGGAGGGTTCAAGCAAATTACCGACGTCATCAACGGCACTCCGCGCCGAATCCATTGTTTCTACCAAAACGGTCTCGTCTACGTCCACGTCGGAACATCGTACGGCATTCAACAGGTTGTCATGGACGCGGCCGGCAACATGCTGTCGATACAGGATCGGACGCCTGTCACTTTCGTCGGTGGCGCGGACATCGGTTTTACGATGGATGCCATTTTCGACACGACGAGCTCAGTCGTGCAGATCGTCGTGCACGCGGTCCCCGACGTGACCGTTTCCTCCACGAATGTGCAAACGGTGCCATTCCTCGGGCAGATCGATGCCCCCTATATCTTGCTGCCGTTCAGCGATCCAGGCGCCGCCAGCCCGGCCATCTACGTGAAGCCCGCGGTGTCTGGAGGGATCGTTTGCGTACAACCGTTTGTGTTTTCTTTCGACTCGTATGGCCAAGTACGGTGGAGTGCGCCGAACCTACCGAACTACCTTGGCGTCACCGGTGGCTCGTCGGGAGCGGGGCAGGCCAGGATATCCGCTCAAAAGGTGCTCGCCGGAGCGCCCATCCGCGGCGGTGGCACGCAAAGCCCGGCAGCGATCTTCTGGACCGTTTCCGAGGTCATCACTGCGGTCTATGTCGGAACGCCCGCCTGGTTTTCGTTTAACACAATATCGTCGTCGTCATCCATCCTGGGCACTGACGTGATCATCGAATACGACGGCCTGTATTTTTGGGCCGCTGTCGGACGCTTCATGGTGTTCAATGGCACCGTGGTGGAGATTCCCAATGTCTCGAATCAAGATTGGTTTTTCGACAACCTGACGCCGGGGTGCGAAGCCAAGACGTTTGCCTTCAAGGTCCCGCGCTACGGCGAAATATGGTGGTGCGCGGCGATGTTCGGCAACTTCGAGCCGAGCCATGCGGTCATCTATAACCTGCGGGAGAATTGCTGGTACGACACCGTGCTGCCGAACGGCGGTCGGAGCGCGGGGTACTTCGCTCAAGGGGTCAAGTACCCCATCATGGGGGGGAGCATCGCGGCTTCCGATGGTAACGGGTTCCAGCTTTGGCTCCACGAATACGGCGTTGATCAGATAGACAACCAGGGGCTACATCCAGTGCGCTCGTATTTCGAGACGGGGTACTTCGGTGGGCCCAAAAACACGCCGCCCGATGATGGCGGCCTCAGTTTCCACCAGCTTGAGCCGGACTTCATCCAAAACGGCGATCTCATCACCTATCTGATCGGAGCGCCAAACGCCCGGGCGCCGACAGCGAACAGCGCGTCCAGTCCCATTGTTTCTCAGCCCGCGGTGCCCCAAGAACAAATGACCTCTTACACACCGAGGCAAAGTCTGCGATTGACCCGCCTTCATATCGAGTCGAACGTCATTGGCGGCAACTACATCTGCGGCAAAAACATCGGTCACGGCGAAGAGTCAGACGCCAGGAAGGTATCGTGATCGTAATCGACCCGCGTATGATGAGTTTCGAATTGTGGTCGGCGATGATGGTCCATTTGCTGTCGTCCTACGGCGTCGTTTCCGATCATCGCGCCGGGGCGTCCTGGCGGGCATGGGGAGAAGAGGTCATTGGGCTGCCGCAGATAGCCGCGCTGCTGCCCCCCCACCCTGAAGGGTTTTCGGACTGGCAGGCCTGGGCGCATGAGCTGAACCGGTCCCTGGACCTGTTGGTAAGATAGGGCTTCACCAGCCCTGCTTTTCCCTGCTATGAGGGTTGTGCTGTTGACGCTTTGCTCGTCGGCCGAGACCTCCAGTGTCTAGCCATAAGGCAGGGCCTTTCCTATGAACTCGACAGCGTTCCCTTCGACCGTATCCCCCAACATGGCGTCTGGAGGCAGTCCGGGCCGCAGGTTTGGCGCTCTCGCCACCGCATCCGCACCGCCGCCAAGGGTCAGAAACGGGCAGCCGTCCGCCATCGAAGCGCACGCCCTCGCATTGGCTTTGGCGGATTTTATCAGTCGCCTCCGCACCGCTCCCGGCACCAATCAGCAGCAACTCGAAGCCGGCGCGCTCTCCATGCGCCGCGGATTCCTAGCGGTGATAGGGAGCGCCGCAAGGCCGCCTCAACCCGTTGCCGGCATTCCGGCGCAAGGACAATCAGGCCCGCTTTCTCAGGCTGGTGCAGCGGGATGAAAAATTTTCATCTGCTGGCCGAGGGAATTCCAGTCGACGAAGCGCTCGACCAAATTCTGGCGCAGCCGCACTTGTGGGACCGCGACCCAGAACGCACGAGCCTTCCCAACTCGCCGCATACCCAATCGTCGGATATCTGGCTTCGCTTTCGGCCCAAACAGGAATTGACGGAGCCGGCGCGTTTCGGCGATCCCCATTTTGCCGCCTTTTATTCAGCGTGGCACGATCTGCCCGCGCTGCATCCCATCGTTTTCCATATCATGGCTATGGTGCAGGCGGTCTACCTGGGCGGCATTCTGATTACCAGGATCCCTCCAGGAAAAGCAATTTTGCCGCATGCCGACAAAGGCTGGCACCCGGAATTCATGAACTGCAAGGCCTATGTAATTTTGCAGGCCAACGAGCAGTGCCTTAATCGCTGTGAAGACGAAACAGTTATCATGAAGCCGGGTGAGGCGTGGTTGTTCAACAACCTGGTGACGCATTCGGTCGAGAACCGCGGGGAGAAAGAGCGGATCGCACTGATCACGACGATGAGGGTGGAGCGATGAACGGCATGGTTGGACAGTTGCGCTCCCTGCGTCCGGAAGAGACTGTTGGCACGACGGATATCAAATGGGCCGATGGCGTGTTCGGCAAGACGATCGCGCTTTCGCGCGCGAGCATGGTCGTGCCGCAACATTCTCACGTTTACCCACACGTCAGCGTTCTTGTCCGTGGAAAGGTCCGTGTTTGGGCTGGTGACAAGGAGCTTGGCGATTTTGAGGCGCCGGTGGGCATCACAATCGCGGCTCATGTAAAGCACCTGTTTCTGACCCTGACCGATGACGTTATCATCCTTTGCGTTCACGACATCGGCACTGCGGAGAGTGTTGCGGTCGAGGAAGAACATCGACTCGAAGGAGTTGGGTGATGCCATTTAGTCTTGTCGCAGGGGTCATCGGGGATGCAATCGGTGCCATAGGAAGCGTCGCCGGCGTTATCGGTGACGCCGTAGTAAGCGGCGTCGGCGCTATCGCTGACGCCGTAGTAAGCGGCGCCACCGCTGTCGGTGACGCCATTGGGATTGGCACCACCGCTGGCGGTGACGCCATGGGGATTGGCGGTGATGTTGCCAATGCCGAAAAAGGGGCCTTGGCTGGAGCGGGAACGGCCGGAGCGGGAACGGCCGGAGCGGCCGGATCGGTCGGAGCGGCCGGAGAGGCCGGAGCGGCCGGAGCGGCCGGAGCGGAAACGGCGGCCACTCCGGCTTTGGCGCCCGGTGCGGTCCAGGCTGGGGAAAACGCTGGTGGTTTGGCATCAACAAACGCCGCTCTGACTAAAGATGCAACCATAAACGCCGCTGGCGCGGGCACAGCGGATGCTGGCGCAAGCACGGCGGATGCTGGCGCAGGAGGCGCCGACTTGGGAAATGCGGCAAAAGTTGCTGGAGGCAAGGCCGCTCCTGGAGCAGGAGGAATTCTCGGTACGGGGATCTCCTCGACTCAGGGCTCTCTTTTGCTTGGAGCACTTGCCGCGGGAGGTAAGATGCTCACGGGATCCGGGGCGGCACCCGCGCAGGTCGGTCCTTCGTCCGTGAACAACGGTCCGTACTGGAACGCCCCCCTGAACACTAACGCTCCCGGTCGGACGGCCGTGAACCCGTTCGCTTCGCAAGGCTCAAGCGCTTCCGCCCCACCCCAGGCCCCACCCCAGACCCCATCCCAATCTGTGCCGTCTTCTCAGCCGAGTAATTATTGGACATACGGGGGGCCTGAGCAGACTTTTTTTCAAGGGAATTCCCTTACGAGCACGGGGTGGCCTGGACAGGTGGCACCCACCCAAACGCCAACACAGATGCCATCCAGTTCGACCCCAGCCAATCCGACAGGATTGGCTCGCGGCGGCGCCTTGAACCGCAACTTGGAGTTTCGGACCGGTAGCGGCAATCATCGGGTGATGGGACCTGGAACGGAAACCAGCGACTCAATTCCCGCCATGCTGTCGAACCACGAGTACGTTCTGGATGCACAGGACATGCGTGAGATTGGTGGCGGCGATCCCGTTCGTGGCGCCGATCGGCTTGACCGGGACCGACGCAAGCTGGCTCGCGGCCGCGGCGTGTTGGCTCAATTCGCCAGCAACGGGAGGGCCTAATGCCGTTCGCAGACCTTCAATTTCTTCAGCAGATGCAAGCGCTCGGTCCTTCGCCGACGCTGGGATCTGGTGGGACAAGCGGAAGCAGCAACTCTCCGGCGCCGGGTCGCGTTTTGCTTTCGCCGTTGCTGGGATCTGGTGGGACAAGCGGAAGCAGCAACTCTCCGGCGCCGGGTCGCGTTTTGGGTCCAATTATGGACTCGACGTCGGCGCCCAGTTCAGCGCCTGGCTCAGTAATGGGATCGACGCCGACCCCACCATATGCGGCGTTTCAAATCCCCCCCCTCCATCCGTTTCAGCCATCTTCGGTCGCGCCTGTTTCGCTGCCATACTCTCAGTATGGAGGCCCGGAACAGACGTATTTCCAAGGGAACACGCTACAAAATTTCGGGTGGGCCGGCCCTATCAATACAGCAAATCAAGCCGCCGCCGCCGCTGCCGCTGCGTCCACTCTACCGGCCTCTACGACCGCAGACGCTTCGACCACAGACCCCTCGACGCTGATCAACAATAGCGGAGGAGCAAAGAGTGGCGGCAGAATTACGCCGAAACGCCACCTTGGCGCGCTGAACGCTATGGCTAAAATGAGGGGGGTATAATGTCGGGAGCGGTTTCGAGCCTGTTCAGCAGTAGCGTTGCTCCGCCGGTTCCCACCAGCTCGGATACCAGCACGACGAACCCGCTATGGTACCAGCAGTACCTTTACAACCTCTCGAACGCCGCGACGAATGTCGCTGGCCAAACCTACGCGCCATTCCCTGGCCAGCAGGTTGCCGCACCTTCCGCCGACACTCAGCAGTCTTGGCAGATGGCGACGAACAACGTCGGCAACTATATGCCGGCGCTTAACGCAGCGGCAGGCATGACGAGCGCGTCGGCGGCTCCAATCGGGGCATCTCAGATCAACCAGTACATGTCGCCCTACACCAGCGATGTGGTTCAAGGCCTTCAGACGGCGGCAAACAAAAACCTCTTCGAGAACCAGCTTCCGCAGATACAAAGCCAATTCGTCAGCGCGGGGCAGGCGGCGTCGCCGCAGCAAGCGCAGCAGTACAACAACGCGCTCTACCAGTCGAACCAGGCGCTCGATCAGGCAACATCCTCGGCCCTTCAGAGCGGCTACACGGGGGCATTGAACACAGCCCTTCAGGAGCAAACCAATACACGCGCGGCGGGCGCTCAGATGGGAACGCTTGGCAGCGAGACTCAACAACTTGGTGCTGCGGACATCGGCGCCGTCGCAGCCGCCGGGCAGTCTCAGGACACGATCAACCAGGCGAATATTAATGCCGCCATGAACAACTTCAACACGCAGCAAAACTGGCCGTACCAGAATTTGGCGTACGCGAGCAACATTATCCGGGGCCAGAACATTCCGACGAACACGCAGCAGGTCGGGACGACGTTCGCGCCAGCGTCCGCCTACTCGTCCTCCCCGCTTTCGACGTTCGTCGGCACGGCTTTGGGCGCCAACGCACTTTTCGGTGGGAGCGGATCCTCGGCGACAAGCTTGCGAGATGGCGGGCGGGTACGTCGCCGTAGCGGCGGCGGCGCGCTTCGGCGTCACGCCATGGCGGCTTGACCCATGGTGGGGGCGCTTTCCTATCAGGCGGCACGACAGCCGGATATGCGCGGCGTTCCAGCGCTTCGTCGCTACGCCAATGGAGGCGACGTCACCGCTGCCGCACCGACAAACGTCTCCGACAACGGTACGAATTCGCGCGGTGCGCTGGCCTTGATCGCGGGCGAAGATCCTAACCCAGATGTGACGGAGCGCGTCCGCGCTCTTCGCGACGCTCGGGCGATCCTCGCCGCTGGCAACGACCGCCAGCCGCTTGCAGCGGCCAATCCTTTGAATGGCCCTTCGCAAGATTTACCCCTTCCCGTGCCGCCGATGCCGCCGCAGGAAGTTCCGCCCCTTGCCTCATCGGACCAGGCATCTCCGCAGGGGCCGTCGAATATGGGTGCGCCACCGTATTTGCCCTCCGGGCAGGGCGCGGGCGGCGGAGGCGACGACGTGGGCGGCGCGGGCGGCGGAGGCGGCGGCGTGGGCGGCGCGGGCGGCGGAGGCGGCGGCGTGGGCGGCGCGGGCGGCGGAGGCGGCGGCGTGGGCGGCGGAGGCGCGGGCGGCGGCGGAGGGGGCGGCGGGGGCGGCAACGACCTTCCGACCGTAAATGTCCCGCTGCTGAAATTCGCGGCGGGTATGCTGAAGGGCGGACATTCTGGCGGCTTCGGAGCAGACCTCGGTTCCGGTTTCGAGGAAGCTGGAACAGCTTTGCAACAGCAGCGGCAATTGGAAGAAAATGCCCTGCTACGGAAGGCGCAGATGGCGAACACTGCGGCGTATCAGCAGGGTGTACTGGCCGTCCGCAATCAACATGAGGACAGCTACGCGCAAGGGGTCCTGGCGCGCGCATCGGCGCAAATGGCTTCGGCGGCGTTAATGCAGGCGCGCGCCGCGATGGTGGGCGCCCATCAGCCGACGGAAGGCAGCCTTTTGTCTGCTGCCGTCAGCGGCCTTATCAACAGCGGACAGATCAATCCAGAGACCGGTCAGCCGTGGAACGCGACCGACGCCTTTGTTCA
>Ga0214182_1000107_pt1 | contig 40713 bp, 39 predicted proteins | sample TroBogEpilimnion_8_FD_153020 | JGI IMG/M metagenome (GOLD analysis project Ga0214182, IMG submission 153020) | Freshwater microbial communities from Trout Bog Lake, WI - 14NOV2007 epilimnion | ecosystem: Environmental > Aquatic > Freshwater > Lake > Epilimnion/Euphotic zone | place: Trout Bog... | reverse complement strand
CCTTTAGGCAGTAAATTCAAAAAATACTCTGCTCCAAGGACAGCAAAGAGGTAAGCTTTAGGATTACGGTTGATCGTTGAGAAAAAGACTGAACCACCAGGTTTTACTAAGCGAGCACATGCCGCAATAATGGCCGCTGGATCAGGAACATGCTCCAGCATTTCCATACAGGTCACCACATCAAAGCTTGCCTGCTGTTGGGTTGCTAACTCTTCTACAGAGACATATTGATAGTCAACTTTAGCGCCGCTTTCTAGTTGATGCAATTTCGCTACATTTAGTGCCTTTTCACCTAGGTCAATGCCAATTACCTCAGCACCCTTAAAGTACATGGACTCCGACAATATGCCACCACCGCATCCTACATCAAGCACACGCTTTCCTTTTAGGCCGACCAAACCGTCTATCCAATTCAATCGGAGCGGGTTAATTGCATGTAATGGTTTAAATTCGCTATTCTTATCCCACCATTTATGTGCTAAATCGCCGAATTTTTGTAACTCTAGTTCGTCTGCGTTCAATGTTTGTACTGCCTTAATTTCGGTTGCCATGTATTAATAATATCCTTTAATTCTAAGGGCTCTAGATTGGCGTAGACACCATTACTGTAACGGAGCTCACCAGCCACCCAAGTATGAGTCACATGCTCGCGTCCACAACTATAAACCAAATGAGCGATTGGATCATAATAAGGAGTTGTAGAAACATCATCTAGTCGTACAGCGGCTAAATCAGCAAGTTTACCTACTTCTATAGATCCAATCTGATGCTCCAAGCCCAAGGCCTTAGCAGCATTAATTGTCGCCATATCAAGCGCCTGTTGTGCAGGGACTACACTCGCACTTTCGCTCACACCCTTAGCCAATAGCGCACATAAACGCATTTCAGCAAACATATCTAAACGATTATTACTGGCAGCACCATCTGTACCCAAGCCAACATTAACACCTTTAGCCAGTAACTGAGCAACTGGCGCAATACCGCTAGCCAGCTTCAAATTTGAGCTTGGGCAGTGCGCAATATGGCAACCATATTCTGCTAACAGTTCAATTTCATTCGGTAATAAATGTACACCATGGGCAGCGACTAAGTCAGGGCCTAGTAAGCCTAACTGCAGCATCCTTTGCAGAGGTCTGACTCCATACTGCGCCTCAGACTGGGCAATTTCATCTCGAGTTTCGTGTAAATGTATATGTATGCCAAGACCCAGTTGCTCAGCGTAAGTGATGACAGTTTCAAAGGTTTGATTGGAAACTGTATAGGGTGCATGCGGAGCGATTGACGAAGTAATTAATGCATTATTACGCCAGCTATCATGTGCAGCGAAACCTTTTTGTAAATAGTCATCAGCATCACTGGCATAGGCTGATGGAAATTCAAGTACCAACAAACCCAAATTCGCACGCATACCCGCTTGGCTTGCTGCCATTGCTGTCGCCTGCGGATAGAAATACATATCGTTGAAACAAGTAATACCACCACTCAACATTTCGGCGCAAGCCAATAAAGTCGCGTCATGTACATAACGTTCCGACACCAACGCCTGCTCAGCCGGCCATATATGGTCGTTAAGCCACTCCATTAAGGGTAAATCATCAGCAATACCACGCATTAAATTCATTGCTGCATGGCTATGCAGGTTAATCAAGCCAGGAATTAACACATGATCATCCAAACAAATGGTGCTATTCGCTAAGTATTGCTGCCTAGCCTCGGCAGTAGGCAGTATCGCTACAATAACTCCTGCTTGTATAACAAGTGCGTGTTGTTCTAGTAATGGTTGCTGTGGGTTTACCGTAGCAATCCACCGAGCTTCTATGATTAAGTCAGCATTACTCATTATTGAAAGGTGTGTGTAAGACATACATGCATTCTACCAATAAAAAAGCCCCGTTTTAACGGGGCTCTAATTTTACTGCTTAAAATTAACTTAAATAGGGTGGCGTTTAACTAATCGCAACCAGATTTATGTTGCTCTTGGGCATAAATCACAACTCTACGGTTAGGCTGTAAGCATTCAATTGCTGCTTTACCCTTAACGCCTTTGCACTCTACTACTGGTTCAGATTTACCCTTACCGACGGCTTGTAAACGGCTAGAATCTATGCCCTTAGTGACGATATAGGCTTTAACTGCATTCGCACGACGCTCTGATAGTTTTAAATTATAAGCTTCTGAACCTATACGATCAGTATGTCCTGCGACTATCACTAATTCAAACTCTGGATGCGCTATTAATTTAGCGGCAACTTCATCAAGTACTGGTTTAGCCTCATCTTGTAACTTATATTTATCAAAACCAAATAATTTTTCAGCCGAAATAGTGATTGTTTCAAAGTTTGGTTTACATGCTTCTACAACAGGCAATGGTTCTGGAGCAGCTGCTACCACAGGCGTTGGCGCTGGAGCAGGCGTTGCAACAGGTTCTTGTGCAGCCGCAACGACAGGCATAGGCGCTGGCGCGCCAAAACGGAATATACCGCCTAAGCTAAACAAAGTATTGCCGACAACTCCATCAGCATCAAGTACATTAGCTGCCCTGGCACTTGAACGACTCCACTGCTGACGGATGTCAGCCTGAATTCCGAATGAATCAGTGAATAAATATTGTGCACCTACACCGACACCTGCTAACCAAGAGGTATGAGTTTTATCTTGAATACCAATACCGGAGTAATCAACATTATTATGTGCTACACCCAAGCCAGCCAAGAGAAATGGACGGAATTTATCACGACCTAACATGTATAGCGCGTCAAGACCAATCGTAGTTTGTTTGTAACGACCGCCTGCACCCGCGATGTCCTGACTTGCTTGGTTGTAACCTACTCCCCCTTGAATATCCCAACTAGGGCTTAACTCTTTACCTAACTTAATAAAGGCACCACCACCATCGTTAGCCTTTAAATCATTATCTGGTGACATGTAACTAACGCCAGGAACGGCATACCAAGCACCTTGAAATGCTTCTTCTGCGAATGCAGCGCATGCAACAAAGCCTAAACTTGCAGCTACAGCGATACTAAGGATATTTTTTTTCATGTTATTGCTCCTAACAATTATGTTAAATTTTAAAACTAATTATTTGTATACAATGTTACTCACTCAATGCACTAAGTGCAATCATCTTTTGATGAATACGTATTTGCACTTATATTTAATTTCTATTATTTAGATAATATTTTTTCAGATAATCAAAGTGCAATACGTACTGCTGCAAGTTTTTGTAAATCTAGTTGAAGCTGGCGCTGACTGTTGACACAAACCCCACCTCTAAAACCTATGTAATTTGGCTTTAAAAGTTTTGCTTGTGCTACATGCTCTAACTTTAAAGATCCAGCTAATCCAAAAGATAAATCGTAGCTTCGTGCTTGTTGCGCAAAATCTTTACACTGCTTATGGGTATAATTATCAAACAAACTAAGACCATTTTTCTGTGCGGTATCTAACATAACGCCAATAAATCCATACTTCTTTAATACCGCCATTAAATCTACTTCATATTGATATTCAGCAAATAACACAGCAATTAGATTAACACCAGTCACTGCTATGGGCTGCAAATTTTTTAAAACAGCCTGATAGTCATCATTGGGGAAAAATCCAATTTTAATAAAATCAACTTTGAGTGCGACTAGCGCTTCAACTGCCGGAATGATTAACTCAGGCTGCATAGCCAGGTCGCCTATGGTGGCACTTACAGGCTTTTTTCCATCAACTAAAGTTATTACTGCTTGAATGATAGGCAATGGTAGCGCGCCAAGCGCACCTGATGCTGGGTCTTTTAAATCAATAATGTCGGCGCCATGAATTAATGCTAATTTAGCTTCTTCAACGCTAGTCACACTAATAAGTAACTGACTCATGCTAAATTTTCACTATTTAACATAGCACGATGGTTAGTCACCGCCTCCATTAGCCAAGACCAGGCTTCTAACTCAAGCGGACCTGCAGTTTTCTCAATGGCAATGTTTAAGTATCCAATCTCTTGTTCAATTTTATCCATAGGCAATCTAGTCAGGCGACTGACCAAAACCGCCAACTCAATCACAGCAGCTTGGGCACGGTTAAAGCCCTGAAAAGCTTGATGTTGCTCTTCATGAAGCACTTGCAAAAATAACTGTGGGCGAAGTGGATGATCTATTACATTAACTAACTTTAATTCTTTATGAGCTAAACAGGTTGCCAACCTAACGCCGACAACTTTATCGACGGCAACTAAATCCCATGCTGATCGTCCAGTAAGTGCAGCAGCAAAAACACGTACATCATCAGTTAGATTCATTACAGCATGATTACTTGCTAAAATATTAGCCATAGTACTAGATGGCTTATAAGGTGAAATGACCACTAAACCATCTTGCATACTAATTCCAAAAGGTGCGACATGTGGCACTCCCATGGCATCAACGCTGGTAATAATGGTTTCGTAAATCATGTTAACTTGCGTTTCGCTTTAAGCGCCGCTGCGCGGTGCTCTGCTTTAGGTTGTTTTGGCTGAGACATTGTCGCCACGCCCCAGTCAATTTCCTGATCCTGAACATAGCGTTTTTTAAGTTGCCAAGCTATTTGGGCGCGCGCCAACTCAACGCCTAAATAGAATGCGTGCGAGGCATCCTCATCGACACCTAAGTGCGGATATAATGCAAAAGGATCGAGTGCCTGATGGATACCATCGCGGTTATAGATATGCACACCATTTTCGCTCACCTGAATGCGGAAATTTGGGTCTTTAATCAGAAGTGCAATTTCTTTAATTTCATCAGCACTATATGTAAATGGACGTCGGTCGTGCAGGCCTAATAAACCAGCACTATAGCCTCGTGGTAGCCTATCATCTTGTTTTGCTGCGTGCATCACACGTCTTGCAATATCTGCTTCAAGTATTGCATTCACAGCATGCGGGCTTACTGAAGTGGCTAAAACAGCGTTAATTTTAAGCTCACTGATAATGCCGAACAACAAGGCGTTGATGCCAGTAGTGTCAGCATCTGTAAGCTCAGTGAGATTACCAATACCCATCATTATTTGAATGTCAGGATATTTCTTACGCAACTTTTGGTAGCGCACAATGGAATTGGCTAAGCCGAAATGAATCGGATCCAAAATCGCATCAGCAATAAAAGGCTTATCCACTTTAAGACGCATTTCTATCGCACGGTACAACGAAGGTAAATTATTTGGTTTGGCAGGAATTAAAATTGGTATCGCCGCGACTTCATCAGCAACCCATAGCGTTTTCTCTGTCAAACTAAGTAAAAAATCAGCACCTGCACGCCCTGCCAGCAACAAATCATCAGTACTATTGGAATCCACGCTAACCTTCATACCTAATTGCTTTAAAGCCATAACAGCATCAGCTAGATGAGGAAAATCTTGGCCTGGCAAACATCCTAAATCAATGACATTGGCGCCTTGTGCTTGGAACAAGCAGGATTTTTTAACAATCTCTTCAACACTGAGCATGGGTGCATCAACAATTTCAGCAAAAATATTGACGCTGTACTGACTTAAATCAGGCACCAGGCCAGCTTGGCCAAAGTATTGAGGCAAATCTTTTAAATCAGCGGGCCCACGTACCACTGGCACACCATATTGGACTGACAACTGCGACAAGTCCCCTTGACACAAACCAGGTAAAATCACTTTATCGGCGTCACCGCTTACTTTAAGGCGGCGTGCAATTAAATCCGGCGTCATCAATGCCGCAACTGATACCCCAATCTGTTCAATTCTGTATTTGAACGTAGGCGTATTTGGGTTGCTTTGGACTTGATCTAACACTTTTTTCAGGCTTTTTTCTGCAAGCTTGCCTGTCAAGAAAAGTAGTTTTTCAGCCATTAAGATTAGCTTTTCTTAGTAATGACTGCCTGCGACCTGGCGTGTACACTACCTTTTAGACTTTGCATATCTTCGACCAAATGTGTATCAACGTAGGTTTTTATCTTAGCAATATTATCTAAATCAATCTGGCGGGGATAAACTTTAACCATGTGTTCTCGCGGCGCTTCTGACTCTAACTCTGGTGCAGTATCACAGGCAAAAATTATACTAGGTACGCGAGTTTTTCCGGCCTGCGCATATAGATTTGTGACTAGATTATCTGAGATGCCATACACCATTTTAGCGATGGTATTAGAAGTGGCGGGAGCAATGACCAGAGTATGATAACGCCCTTGATAGAACAATTCGACTGGCACACTACTGGAAGTTTTATCTTGAAAAACTTTACCTACATTGTGCTTATAGCCATATTGTTGCATCACTTCTGCGGCCGCCTTGCTTAAGAATAAATCAACATCTTCTAACGTATGAATAATCTCGATACATTCGCGTAGATAATGTCCTGAGCCAGTAATGGCCCAAGCTAGGCGTTGTTTTTCTCTCACCATCTCACCACGATTTTATATATGCAAGTTCAGTACTTAAGCAAATGGATGGCGTAACACTATTGTTTCATCGCGTTCTGGTCCTGTAGAAACGATATCTACAGGTACGCCACATAAAGCTTCCAAGCGTTTCAGATAACGTTGCGCATTTTTAGGCAAGCCTTCCCACGTTTTAACGCCGAAAGTGTTATCAGTCCAACCAGGTACAGTTTCATAGATTGGCTGACAGCGAGCCACATCATCAGCACCAATTGGCAATAAATCAAGTAACTTGCCGTCCAGCATATAGCCTGTGCAGATATTAAGTTCTTGTATTCCATCTAACACATCTAATTTAGTAATGCATAAACCAGTGAGGCCATTAATACGTGCGGATCGACGTAAAGCGGCTGCATCAAACCAACCGCAACGGCGTTTACGCTTAGTAACAGTCCCGATTTCTTGGCCTTTAACTGACATTTGATTGCCTGGGCAATTTTCCGTATCAATATCAAGTTCACTTGGAAACGGTCCACCGCCAACTCGCGTGGTGTAAGCCTTGGTGATACCAAGTACATAGTGCAACATATTAGGACCCACACCTGCACCCGCCGCCGCTTGACCAGAAACACAATTGCTAGAAGTGACATATGGATAAGTGCCATGATCTACGTCTAATAAAGTGCCTTGCGCGCCTTCAAACAATAGGTTTTGACCAGCCGCGTTAGCTTCATACAAAGCAGCGGAGATATCAGCCACCATCGGTTTAATTAAATGGGCTTTTTGCAGCGCAGAGTCAAGCTGTTGGTTGAAATCAACCGCTTCAGCACCTAGATACTTAGTCAGCACAAAATTGTGATAATCAAGCACATCACGTAATTTTTCACTGAATTGATCTGGGTAAAATAAATCATATAGACGTAGCGCGCGGCGCGCCACTTTATCTTCGTAAGTCGGACCTATTCCTTTACCTGTCGTACCAATTTTCTTATCTGCACCACGCTTGAGTTCACGCGCTACATCTAAACGAACATGGTAGTCCAAAATCAATGGACAGCCAGGACTTACCTTTAAACGGCTCTTAACATCTAAACCGTCTTTTTCTAGAGAGTCAATTTCGTATAATAAATGTCCAGCATCTAATACCACACCATTGCCGATATAGCAGTTGACGCCAGCACGCACAATGCCAGAAGGCACTAAGTTAAGCTTGTAAATACGTTGTGCCGCACCTTGCCCTACGACCAATGTATGGCCAGCATTATGTCCCCCTTGAAAACGAACCACGCCTTGGGCATGATCGGTCAGCCAATCAACTATCTTGCCTTTGCCTTCATCGCCCCATTGTGTGCCGATGACAACAACGTTTTTCGCAGATTTAGTAATAAGGGTGTTTGTTGCAGTATTGGCCATAACGGGTACTTTATATTTTAGTTATATTTAATTTTGTGTGACTGAACTACAACCTGCGATTCGCAAGTGACAGCTTATTTAGTTTTTTTTGATCGTAACCACATGCCAGCCTGAATTGAAATTTGACAATTCTCTGTCGCAATTTAACTCTTCAAGATTAACATCTTCTCCAGGAAACGCCTGAACTACCACATGACCTTCAGCTCGGAGGCTTGCTATTTTAACAGCTAATGTGGGTTCTGCATCTGCAGGAGCAAAGATTGCCGGTGCAGCCTCAACTGCTGGTAATGCTGTGACCACCCCACGTAAGTCTAGGCTAAAGCCAGTGGCTGGGCGGGCACGACCAAAAGTTAAGCCTACCTCATCATAGCGTCCACCTAGCGCTAGAGGGCCTTTATACCCCTGCGCATAAGCTGAAAACACTATGCCACTATGATAGTGATATCCACGTAGTTCACTTAGGTCAAAACTAACATTGACATTCATTTGAGTTAAGGCGTCGCCAACGGTTGCCAAATCAGCTAAGGCCTTTTGTATTTCTGGTGTACTAGGCAGCACTTTTTCTGCCTTTGCCAGAATAGTTTGATCACCATTAAGTGTGGTTAAGTTAATTAAAGCTTCACGGGTAACCTTATCCAAGCCTTGCGCGAGTGCTGCAACAGCTGTCTGATCTTTACTTTGCAAAGCTGCATACAGCGCTTGTTCTAGTTGCGGTGCAATTTGACTAGACTTAATCAAGCTGCCAAATACAGCGACGTGACTAAAGTCCATATGCACTTCCTTAATACCCATCGCCTGCAGGGCATTAATTAATAGACTTTGAATTTCTATATCACTCTCAACTCCAGCATGACCGTAAAGCTCAGCGCCGACTTGAAGTGGCTCCCGCGTCTGCGCTAAACCATCCGGCTTGGTACGTAATACACTACCGGCATAACATAGTCGCGTAACTCCCTGCTGGTTTAACAGATGCGCATCAATTCGCGCAGCTTGTGGCGTCATGTCTGCACGCACCCCCATTAAACGTCCTGTCAACTGATCAACGACTTTAAATGTGGCAATATCCAAATCATGACCAACACCCGTTATTAAGGACTCCATATATTCCAACATTGGCGGAATCACATACTGATAACCGTGCACTTTGAATAAATCCAAAATTGTACGACGTAAAGTTTCAATGTGAGCAGCTTCTGCTGGCAACACATCTTCAATATATTCTGGAAGTAACCAATTACGCATTTTTATCATCACTTAATAACCAATAGTCACTTGCTAAACAAAATTAACACTAAACCTAATATTACCGACATCAAACCCATAAATCGTAATTGTCCATCTTTAAGCGCCATTATGCGCCTAAATGTATCACGCCAAGCTTGAGGGAGCAGTAAAGGCATGAGGCCTTCAAGTACTAAAAGCAAACCTAAGGCTGCCAGTAAAGTGATTTGCATTAAGAATTTATCCTGTTAGCTTCAACTAAACTGACGCTCACTTAACCTTTGCTTTACCAGGACTACGCATGTATTTAAAGAAGTCTGAACCCGGATCTAACACCAAGACATCACTTTTGCTATTAAAGCTATTCTTGTACGCTTCTGTGCTACGATAAAACGCATAGAATTCGGCATTTTTACCGTAGGATTGATTGTAAATCGCCGCAGCTGAAGCATCACCCTCACCCTTGGTTTTTTGAGCTTCACGGTATGCTTCCGCAATAATCACTTCACGTTGCTTATCCGCATCAGCACGGATTTTTTCAGAAGCAGCAGACCCTTCTGAGCGGAGCTGATTAGCCAAACGTTTACGCTCTGCAATCATGCGATCAAACACAGATTTACTGATTTCTTCAGCATAGTCAACACGTTTTAAACGTACATCAACCACTTCTATGCCCATCTGACGCGCCTCTTGGTCGGCTTTATGTCGCAGATTATCCATCACGATGCCTCGTTCACCGGCAATCACATCATGAACGGTGCGTTTACCAAACTCAGCACGCAAGCCCGCGTTTACTACTTTAGATAAACGATCTTCAGCAGCGATTTCACCACCGTCTTTAATTGAAACGTAATATTTCGCCGGATCAACTATGCGCCATTTAACAAACGAGTCCACCATCATGTATTTGTTCTCGCTAGTAATAAATTTGGCAGGTTGCTCCCAATCTAAAGTCAGAATGCGATTATCAAAATACTTAAGGTTATCTACCAACGGCACTTTAAAATATAAACCCGGCTCTTTTTTCACTGCCACTATTTCACCCAAACGCTGCACCAAAACATATTGAGTTTGATTCACGGTAAAAGCTGAGGATGACAACAAGACTAAGGCTAAGAAAGCAACAATCAGGAGGCTAGTTAAATTTTTCATCATTATCGACTCTCTCTATCACGGCTACGAAAAGCATCGCGACTACGATCAGTTGTCGCTGCTTTATCTGGAGTTACCGCCGCCTGTGGATTAAGTGATTGCAAAGACTGCGACTGTTGAGGCGTTGCAGCACCATTAGCATTGATAATTTTATCTAAGGGCAAATAAAGCATATTGTTACCTGCTTTCTGATCAACAAGCACCTTACTTACGCTTGATAAAATTTGCTCTTGCGCATCTAAAAATAAACGCTGGCGCGTCACTTCTGGCGCTTTAATATACTGCGCTAGAATTTGATCAAAGCGACTCGCATTACCCTTAGCTTCACTTTCAATCTTCAGTTTATAACCTGCTGACTCAGCCAACAAGCGTGAGGCCGTACCGCGTGCTTTAGGAATCACGTCATTCGCATAGGCCTGACCTTCGTTAATTTGACGTTGATTATCCTGATTGGCACGGTTGACGTCTTCAAAGGCTTCCTGCACCTGCTCAGGCGGTTGTGCGCTTTGCAACGACACGCTAATAATTTTAACGCCAGTTTTGTAGCCGTCTAAAATCACTTGCATACGCTCAGAAGTATCTTGCAGCCCTTTTTGCAACAAATCATCCAGTTTATTCTTACCAACAACTTCACGAATCGCGGTTTCAGCTGCTGACATCACAGCATTATCGGTAGAACGGTTATTAAATAAATAGTCTTTGGCGTTTTTGAGGTTATATTGCACCGCAAACTGCAAATCAATAATATTTTCATCTTCAGTTAGCATCAAAGCTTCACGCGGTTGCTTGGTTTTTCCGCCACTATTTTCTCCACTACTTCTGTAGCCGACTTCAAGACGACGAACTTGCTCCATATTCACGACATCAACTTTTTCAATCGGGTACGGAAAATGCCAGCGTGGGCCTGGTTCGGTAGTATCTACAAATGCACCAAAACGCTGCACTACACCAAGAGAACCTTGGTCAACAATATAAAATCCGGTGCCGAACCAAATTAAAACTACCGTTGCCACGATAGGCAAAATCGGGAAATTCATACTACCCGCACTTGGTGTGTTAGGTGGTCGATTACTACCACCACTCTTACCAAATAAGGTGTTGATTTTACGGCTCAGATCACGCATGACCTGATCTAGATCTGGCGGACCTTCGTTATTGCGTTGTCCCCAACCGGGAAATTTAATCATTCAATGCTCCAAAAAAGTAAGATAAAGCTTACGCATAAGCGCTTTGCTCCGTACTTAGCTTATGTAAATACTGCTGATGTTCAGCCATTGCCAATCGCAACAAATCCATTCCAGCGCCAGTTTTAGCAGATACATGTATGGTTGTAATTCTACCATACTCATCACGGCTAACCATTGGCTCTAAGCCCGCACGATCAATTTGATTATGCACAAGAATCTGAGGTACTTTATCAGCACCTATTTCCTGTAACACATTGTTTACTTGTGTAATTTGTTCGTCACGGTTGCTACTCGCGGTATCAACGATATGTAATAGCAAATCAGCCTGAACCGCTTCTTCCAAGGTCGCACTAAATGCTTCGACCAACGCATGAGGCAAATGCTTAATAAAACCCACAGTGTCCGAAAGAACTACAGAGCCACAGTCCGCAATAAATATCTTGTGCGTGGTTGTATCTAAAGTCGCAAACAACTGGTCAGCTACATAAAGATCGGCTTTAGTAAGTCTATTAAATAAGGTTGATTTTCCGGCATTGGTATAGCCTACTAGCGAGACAGTCATTAAATTAGAGCGTTTACGTGCCTTGCGCTGCATGCCACGCTGCGCTTTAAGCTTTGCTAGCCGTTCTCGTAACTGCTTTACTTTGTCGCGCAACATGCGGCGATCAAGTTCCAACTGCGTCTCACCTGGGCCTCCGCGCACACCAATACCACCCTTTTGCCGTTCTAAGTGGGTCCAACCTCGCACCAATCGTGTAGATAAATGTTCTAGCTGCGCCAACTCTACCTGCAACTTGCCTTCATGGCTTTGTGCACGCTGACTAAATATATCGAGAATTAGACCAGTTCTATCTACGACTCTCGCATCTAGTAAACGCTCCAGATTTCGCTGTTGCGATGGCGATAGGTCGTGATTAAATACAGCAATATTAGCTTCACTAGCTTGCATCAACTGCGATAACTCATCAGCCTTACCACTACCGATAAAGAGTTTAGCATCAGGCGTTGAACGTTTAGTTTGCACTGTCCCACGAACAGACAAACCCGCACTAATACTAAGTTGACGGAGCTCATGAAGACTCTCCTCGTAATCGCTATCACCAAAATTTACGCTAACCAAAATAGCAGCATCGCCACCACTTGGTCTTTCTAGCATATCTTTCAACGCTTACTCGTCACCTTCAACTGCGGCAAGATTAACCATGCGCGCTGGCACTATTGTTGAAATAGCATGCTTATAAACCATTTGTGTCACGGTGTTTTTAAGCAAAATGACATATTGGTCAAATGAATCTACTTGACCTTGAAGTTTAATGCCATTAACGAGATAGATCGATACAGCGACATGTTCTTTACGTAACGCGTTAAGAAATGGGTCTTGTAACATTTGCCCTTTTTGAATCATGATGTCTCCTATTGGTTGGAGTTAATGAAATACAGCATAGAACACTGCATAGCGCGTCTTACTTAGTATCCGACATAACACAATATATATCGTTCTATTCTAAAAAGTATTATTTCCGCATTTAAATTTAATCTACGATGTATCGTTACAACTTGAGGTCAAGCTCACGTATTTCAATAGCATATAGGCTTAATATTTACGGCAGTGCAGCCTCAATTCTTGAAAGCACCTCAGATTTACCTAACAACGCCATGACTTGATCAATACTTGGTGATTGAGCAATTCCCGTAAGCATCACTCGCAAAGGCATAGCAACCTTAGGAAACTTCAACGCATGTTGTGTGACAACCTCGTTAATAGCTTGATGTATAGCTTCCGGCTGCCAGTCTACAGCCTTAAGCAACACCACTAGATTAGTCATCGCAGGCATAATATCCGCTGTTAAATGCTTCTCAGCTGCTACGGCGTCTTGCACTGGTTGCTGATAAAAATAAGCAATATTAGCCGCTAATTCATTAAGCGTATTAACGCGCTCTTTGTATAAACCTATCACTTCCAATAAAGGTGGTTGCGCAGTAACCTTTATATTTAGTTTAGCCAAGCGCTCGGTAATATCTGCAGCTAACAAATTATTATCTGCTAACTTGATGTAATGTGCATTTAACCAATTAAGCTTTTCAGTATTAAATTGTGCCGCGGACGAGGTGATATGATCCAAATCAAACCATTGGCAAAATTGCTGCATGCTAAAAATCTCTTCATCACCATGACTCCAGCCTAGTCGCGCTAAATAATTCAATATCGCCTCTGGTAAATAACCATCCTCATGATATTGCATGACACTCACTGCGCCATGGCGTTTAGATAATTTTTGACCATCACTGCCTAGAATCATTGAGAGATGCGCATATTGTGGAATGGTTGCCCCTAGCGCCATCAGCATATTAATTTGACGTGGCGTATTATTAACATGATCATCACCACGTATCACTTGCGTAATACCCATTTCCCAATCATCAACCACCACACAGAAATTATAAGTGGGAGTGCCGTCAGCACGCGCAATAATCAAGTCATCTAATTCTTGGTTAGCAATGCTAATCTCACCTTTTACCAAGTCTCGCCAAACAACATTCCCAACTTGTGGATTCTTAAAGCGAATTACTGGTGGAATATCTTGCGGTGGTGTAGCAAGTGTCTTACCAGAATCAGGGCGCCAACGGCCATCATATCTAGGCTTAGCGCCTTGTTGCATTTGACTTTCACGTAACGCATCTAACTCATCTTTAGTGCAATAACAGTAATAGGCTGTGCCCGCATCAAGCATGGTTTGGAGGACTTGTTTATAACGATCCATACGCTGCATTTGATAAAACGGACCTTCGTCATAATCCAAACCTAACCACTGCATGCCATCTAAAATGGCCTGCACAGCTTCCGGAGTGCTCCGTGCGACATCCGTATCTTCAATTCTTAGGATAAATTGTCCTAAATGTTTTTTGGTAAAGGCCCATGAAAACAAGGCGGTACGAGCACCGCCAATGTGAAGAAAACCTGTAGGACTGGGAGCAAAACGCGTACGAACAATCATAATGTGCAGTATTAAATAGTAATAGCATCATTTTAACATGGGGGCAATGCTTAGCCGTTATGTTATCTAATTTAGTGCGGCTAAATATGGCATAGCCAAATAATAAGCGGCTATCTGACTTAAGCTAGGACTACAAATGCATACGTATTATTTTAGTTTCAATCCCAGCAAATAATCTCATGTTTATTGAGCAGTTGATGCTTGCCAACCACCACCTAAAGCCTTAAATAGTGACACTGTGGCCACTAGCCGCGCTTGTCGACTTTGAATAAAGGTTAACGCCGCATCGTTATAAACCCGCTGTGCATCTAACACCTCTAAATAAGCCGAGTAGCCCGATTGATAGCGATTCTCAGAAATTTGTAGCGCTTTCTGCGCGGCAAGCTGGGCTTTGACTAGCGCAGCCTCACGTTCCGTTTGCAGACGCAAACTCACCAATGCATCATTGACTTCTCTAAATGCATTTTGAATCACACCTTCATAGCTAGCTAACACTTGTTTTTGCTTGGCACTGGCCTGATCAACACGTGCGTTCAGTTTTCCTGCATCAAAAATAGGTAAGTTTAAACTTAAGCCACCAGTCCAAATTCGCGATGCAGATTTGAGTACATCCCCTAATTGCATACTTTCACCACCAAAACCTGCGGTCAGAGAAATTGACGGATATAACGCCGCTTTAGCTACAGCAATATTGGCATTTGCCGCCACCATCTGTTCTTCGGCTTGACGCACGTCTGGGCGTGATTCCAATAAAGCCGATGGCAACCCTGCTGGGGGCGTAGGCGGAATTGGCAATGACTTGATATCAGCTGAGGCAATATTCAACTCCATATCACCAGTAAGTACTGCTAATTGATGCAGACTGAGTGAACGTAGTCGATTCAAATCAGATAATTGTGCACTTAAATTCTCACGCGCCACCTCAGCTTGTTGCACATCCAAGGCCGAAACAACTCCACCTTCTAAGCGGCGTTGAGTGAGTGCCAAGCTTTCCTCACGGCTTTTTAAACTAACTTGAGTTAGTAGCAACTGCGAATCCAAACTACGTAATAACAAATAATTACTAGCGACCAAACCGGCTAAAGACAAAGCTACCGTGTCTTTTGCATACCGAGTTGATAACGCTTGTGCACGCGCAGCCTCTTTAGTCCGGCTTAATTTACCCCAAAAATCAAGTTCAAAAGAAGTGCGGAGTTGAGCATTAAAGTTGCTACTTGGGTTATTAGCAAAAACAGGAGTCGCACCGGTAGTCGTAGCACGTGTGCGACTAGCCGCTGAATTTAAATCAATCTGTGGAAACAATGCCGCACCAACTTCACGAAGCACCGCATCTGCTTCTTCGATGCGAGCAACCGCAAGCTTAATATCGCTATTATTTTGTACGGCTTTTGCTACCAAATCATTTAGTACTTGATCTTGGTATAACGTCCACCAAGTATTCGATAACTGGCTACTTTCTTGATTTGCTTGCTGATCGTAAGCTGAGGGAACTGCAACTTTAGGACGTTGGTAGTCAGGCCATATAGACTGACATCCACTTAAAAGTAGCGTAGCAACGGCTATAGAAATAAGTTTTTTATTATTTGAGCTTGCTTGCCTAATCATGGCGTTTCCTTAGCGTTATGTGCAGGTTGAGCATTTGCAGTAGCGTCATCATCTGCAGGAATCTCATGGTGTTGCCTGTGCACATTCTTATTACTTAACCAAGTAAAAAATAATGGAATAAAGATAGTAGCCACAAACGTTGCTAAGATCATGCCGCCAAACACACCTGTACCCATTGATCTTCGCGCTGCAGCACCTGCACCGCTAGCCAATACCAATGGCACAATACCGAGAACAAAGGCCATTGAAGTCATGACAATTGGTCTAAATCGCATACGTGCTGCCTCCAATGCAGCCTGCGCCACGGGCATACCTGCCTCCATTTTTTGACTGGCAAACTCTACAATTAAAATCGCATTTTTAGCGGCTAACCCTACTAAGGTAATTAATCCGATTTGAAAGTAAATGTCATTAGGCATGCCCCTCAATAACACCGCGATTAAAGCACCAGCTAAAGCAAATGGCACAGCCATAATGACAGCAAGCGGTAAGGCCCATGTTTCGAATTGTGCCGCCAAGATTAAAAACACCATAATAATGGCAAAACCAAAAGCCAAAATAGCAGCCGACCCTGTGCGTTTTTCTTGGTAAGCTTGACCTGTCCAAGCTATTTGATAGCCATCTGGCAAGTTCATGGCAGAAATTTTCTCTACCATTGCAATCACCTCACCTGAGCTGACACCTGGAGCTCCACTACCTAAGACTTTGGCAGAAAGCAAGCCGTTGTAACGCTCTAACTGCTCCGCACCAACCACATTACTTACCTTGCTTAAGGCAGATAACGGAACCATAGCGCCCTTATTATTTCGCACATACACTTTACCTAAGTCCTCAGCTTTCATCCTGTACTCAGCTTCTGCTTGCAGTTGAACCCGATAGGTACGACCAGATTTATTAAAATCATTGATGTATAAAGAGCCCATCGTACTTTGCAAGGTGGCATAGATATCTGCAACAGGCACGCCTTGTGAAATTGCTTTTGCCTCATCTACTTCCACAAATAACTGCGGCACAGTTGGGCGGAAAAATGTGTTGATACCAGTTAAACGTTTTTCTGCTTTTAAGGCTTCGATTAAGCTACCTACCACAGCGGATAAATGTAACGGATTAGAGTCACTACGACTTTGTACGTACATTTCAAAACCACCGGAACTACCCAAACCACGAATTGCTGGCGGATTAAAGGCGATTGCCATGCCGTCTGGTTGCTGCATACCGATACCGAATAACTTACCTACGATATCGGTGGCCGTAGTTTCGCGTTTAGACCAATCTTTCAATCGTACAAACATGGTTGCAGCACTGGTTTTATTTCCACCACCAATCAGATCATAACCATAAACTGAAAATTCATGGGCAACTGCAGGATCTTTAGCAATCTCAGAACGCACTGCATTTGCTGTCTTAGTCGTACGACTTAAAGTTGATCCATCAGGCATTATTACCGCAGCCACAACATAACCTTGATCCTCTGGAGGCACAAAGCTACCAGGCACAGCTCTTAGTAAAACTACAACCAATACAATTATTAAACCAAAAACTAAACTACCTATAAATTTGTGATGTAAGGTTAAATTAACGGTTCTAATATAAAGATTGGTAAGTTTGGCAAAACCTCGATTAAACGGTTTAAAGAAAGCAGATTCCTCATGCACGGATTTTAATAAAATAGCACACAAAGCTGGTGTAAGTGTTAATGCCACCACACCTGATATCACTACAGCAACCGCTACGGTTACGGCAAATTGCTTGTACATTTCACCAGCAATACCGCCCAAAAATGCTACAGGAATAAATACAGCACATAACACCATGACAATCGCCACCACTGCTGCTGACACTTGCTCCATAGATTTAACGGCAGCCTTAATTGGCGACAGTTTTTCTTCGGCCATTAATCGCTCAACGTTCTCAAGCACCACAATTGCATCATCCACCACTATTCCGATGGAAAGCACCATGGCAAACAATGTCAATGTGTTGATTGAAAATCCGAAAATCCACAAGCCGGCAAATGTACCTATCAGTGAAATAGGCACCGCAATCAATGGAATCAATGTCGCGCGCCAGCTTTGCAAAAACATGAATACTACCAACACCACTAACACCATGGCTTCAGCCAAAGTTTTTATGACTTCAATAATAGAAGATTTGACAAAATCACTAGTGTCATAAGGCACTTCCCATTCAACGCCCTCTGGAAAGCGCTTTTTAAGTTCAGTCATTTTAGATTTAATTGCTTGTGCAGTGTCCAGTGCATTTGCACCAGTTTGCAAGAAGATTGGGATACCTACACCAGGTAACCCATCTAAAGCCGTACGCACATCGTAGGATTGGGCGCCCAGCTCAATGCGTGCAACATCCTTCAAATGCAAGACGCCGCGAGGACCATCAGCGCGAATAATGATATCCCCGAACTCAGATGGGTCAATCAAGCGACCTTTAGCCGTTACCGTATAGACTAACTGCTGAGAGGATGGAGAAGGCTCTTGGCCAATCTTACCCGCTGCATACTGTGCATTTTGGGCCTGAACGCTATTAGCAATATCAGTAGTCGTCACACCTAGTTGCGCCATACGATCTGGACGTAGCCAAATACGCATCGAATAGTCTTGCGCACCAAAAATATTGGCATCTCCCACACCTTTAACACGCTTAAGTTCATCAAGCACATTAAGTGTTGCGTAATTACTTAAATATAGCGGATCATATTTTTTTTGCTTATCGGTCAGCATTACCACCAATAAAATATCATTTGAGCGTTTTTGCACCACTAAACCAGTACGGCGCACATCCTCTGGTAATCTGGGCAAGGCAATATTAACGCGGTTACTCACGTTAAATGTTGCTTGGTTAATATCAGTACCCACCTCAAACGTTGCGGTAATCGTTAACGTGCCGCTGGAGTCAGCACTAGAGTTAAAGTAGACCAACCCCTCTACCCCGCTTAACTGCTCTTCAATGGGTGCAGCCACGGTTTTAGATAAAGTATCAGCGCTGGCGCCTGGGTATGTTGCAGTCACCAAAACTGTAGGTGGAGCGATTTGCGGATATTGCGCAACAGGCAACTTCATCGCGGCTGCTAAACCTGCCAAAACAATAATGATGGACAGTACACTAGCAAAAATAGGCCTGGTAATAAAAAATTTGGACATGTAGCTTCTCGATTAGGCTTACGCTTATGTTGGGGCTTACTTAGCTTAAATAGGTTGCTTGGCTGACTTAGAAGCTACAGCAGGTACCTGACCTTTGGCATGCGGACTTACAACTGCACCAGGGCGCAACTTGATAATATTGTCTATGGCAACCTTTTCACCTGCTTTAAGGCCGCTTAATACGACCCAATCTTGACCAATCCAATTACCAACGACAACAGGTCTGATTGTAGCCTCATTTTTTTCATTGACAACAAAGACAAATTTGCCTTGGTCATTAGTTAATACTGATGTTTGTGGTACTACAAAAACACCATCCCGATGCCCCGTAGTCACACGAATTCGAACAAACTGGCCAGGCAACAAACGTTTATCCGCATTTTCAAAAGTTGCACGCAACTGCTGTGTGCCCAACTGAGGATCAATGGTGCTAGCTGCAAAATTCAATTTACCCTTATGCGCGTATTCCTCGCCACCCGCTAAAATGAGCGCAACCTCTTTAACATTCGCCTGAGTCAAGCGTGCACCCAATTGTGCGGCTTCACTGTCAGATAAACTAAAGCGTACCCAGATTGGGCTAATTTGACTCACTTTAGTCAGTAAACTGGTATTCGCATTCACCAAGGCGCCCTCTGAAAACTCAAAACGCCCTGCAATACCTGAAATAGGTGAAATTACTGTGGTGTATGACAAATTTAGCTCAGCATTAAGTACACTCGCCTCATATTGCAATAATCCAGCACTCGCTAACGCGAAATCAGAATTTGCATTGTCGGCCTCACGCTGGCTAATTGATTGTGAGGCTATTAATCCTTGCAATCGTTTAGCTTCTCTTTGCGCCTGCTCGGCACGTGCCTTTTGTTGAGAAAATTGGGCTTTAGCATCGGCTAAGGCAATTTGAAAAGGAACTGGATCAATTTGGAACATCGCTTGACCGGCTTTAATTGGCTCACCTTCATTGAATAACTTTTTAAGCAAGATACCGCCGACACGTGGGCGAATCTCCACTTCTTTAGCCCCTTCAGTTTGCGCTACTGATTCAGCACTTATCGGTACACTCGTCGCTTTTAATTCGATGACAGTCACTGGCATTGCAGGCATCGCACCTTGCAATGCTTGGTCATCTTTTTTTCCGCAAGCAGTTAGCGCGAGGGCTGTAAGTAAAACAATAGCTGCGCTCTTAGCTGCCAATCTAGTAGACATAACCTGTGTTCGAATTTCACGTTGATGTTGCATACTTTTTACTATCATTGATTACTCCATGTGCCAATTGCGCTAAGTGTCTAATTTATTTAAGATTTTACTATTAATACCATTGAAAGGGCTTGCTTGAATATCAATTTGACTATATATTATATACAAACAAGGATGTATGTATATCTTTTTAATAAAATATCTAATAAGTAGCAATAACCTATTTTTAGTAAGTTATATGGTAAATACACAATGGTAAGAAAAACTAAAGAAGACGCAGAACTGACTCGGCAAAAGATTATTGATGCTGCACGCACAGTATTTCTCGCGCGTGGCGTTAGTCGCTCAACTTTAGAGCATATTGCAATAGAAGCATCCGTCACACGAGGCGCAGTATATTGGCACTTCAAAAATAAAACCGAGATATTCCATGCCATTCGAGAACAAGTTTTATTACCGTTGATTGACCGCATGGACGACACTCTTACCATAGACGGTGCAGTTGATCCGCTCACGCAAATTGAAAATAGCTTATGCGAAACAATCAATGACTTGAATGAAAACGAAGAAATGCGTCAAGTGTATGAAATCATGATGATTAAATGTGAATATGTAGAAGAGTTTGCTACAGTACTTCAACAAATACTCAACAATTGCTCTAGCATTACTGAAAAAATACAAATCGCATATGAGCGCGCGCAAACCCAACAATTAATTGCGGGGGCACACTCTCCGCGGGCATTAGCGATGGATACCCACCTATTTTTTAGCGGCCTACTGCATATGTGGGTGAAAGATCTTGATGGCAGTCGCTTTCGCTTTCAAGCCATCAATTTAATTAAAGCCCATATCGACCTACGTAGAAAAAAATGAATCGGTAGATAAGTACTTGTTAAAGCATTTACATGGCGCTAATATAGACTTAACAAATAGTGATAGAGCTGGGAGAGACGATGGACATTTACACCGGCGAAATTTATGGCAAACAAACTGCCAGTAAATTCGTAATGTATAACGTACTCAAAGTGAGTAAAGCGGTTGTGACCTTACAAAATATAGATAATCCACTTAGCCTATTTGAAACCACCGCACAAAAATTAGCCTCATCAGGTTACGTACGCATCAGCCAAACACCCTATATCAATACCGAAGCAATGCCCAGCAAAAAGCGTAAAGCAGCCCGAAAACCAACTCGTTGCCCACAAACTTTTGACTTCCTAGAAGAACGCGCTGACAATCAGCGCCCTAACCCAGTTCTTCCGGACTTATTTAATTAAGTTGACCTAACACCTATTCTATTTAGTCGCGTGGTGGACCACCCCATAAATCATGGCCATCGGCCTTGGTAATTTGCACTTCCACAAAATCACCAGGACTTAATCCTTCAGCATCCTCTAGATAAACCACACCATCAATTTCCGGCGCATCGGCCTTGGTGCGACCGATAGCTTCAATATTGCCATTTACATCCGTTACAACTTCATCAACCAAAACCGTTTGCATTGTACCGATTTTTGCTTGCAGCTTTGCCGCACTAATACGTTCCTGGACCTCCATAAACCTTGCCAAGCGCTCTTGCTTTAAGGATTCTGGCACATGATCTGGCAACTCATTAGCTTTTGCACCATCAACTGCTGAATAGGCAAAACATCCTACCCGATCCAATTGCGCTTCCTCTAAAAAGTCTAGCAGCATTTTAAAGTCATCTTCAGTTTCCCCAGGAAACCCCGCAATAAAAGTACTACGGACGGTTATGTCGGGGCATATTTCGCGCCAAGCTTTAATTCGTGCTAGATTGTTTTCGGCATGTGCTGGACGCTTCATGGCTTTCAATATGCGTGGACTGGCGTGCTGAAAAGGTACATCTAAGTAAGGCAAAATCAAACCTTCAGCCATTAATGGAATCACTTCATCGACATGCGGATAAGGATATACATAATGCAAGCGTACCCAGACACCGAGCTCGCTCAGGCTCTCGCATAGCTCAGTCATCCGGGTTTTAACCGGACGGCCATTCCAGAATCCTGGTCGATATTTAACATCCACACCATAGGCAGAAGTATCTTGCGAAATAACTAAAATTTCAGAAACCCCTGCATTGACTAAGTTTTCAGCTTCATTCAAAACTTCACCAATTGGACGACTGACTAAATCACCGCGCATACTTGGAATAATACAAAAGCTACAACGATGATTACAACCTTCCGAAATCTTCAAATAGGCATAGTGGTTAGGTGTTAGGCGTATACCTTGTGGAGGAACCAGATCAATAAACGGTTCATGAAGTTTAGGTAGATTGGCATGCACCGCAGTCATCACTTCTTCCAATGCATGTGGACCAGTAACGGCTAGGACGCTAGGATGTGCAGCTTCTACTACGCCTTTTTTTGCCCCCAAACAGCCAGTAACTATAACTTTACCGTTTTTCTTAATAGCTTCTCCGATGGCGTCTAACGACTCTTCCACCGCGCTATCAATAAAACCACACGTATTAACCACAACCAAATCTGCATCTTCGTAGCTACCTGAAATTTCATAGCCTTCAGCACGTAATTGGGTGAGAATACGCTCTGCGTCAGAACCAGCCTTCGGACAACCTAAAGAAACGAAACCGACTTTAGGTACGGCTGTTTTAGTTGATTTGTTGATCATAGAACCCTAAGAAACTTAAAAATTAAATATGTATATTATTGCGATTGCTTGGATGTATGTAGTGACCTTAATGGCTGCCACCGAAAAGTCGATAGTAGCTGGCTTACTCACTTTCCTTTTTTATGGCCTACTACCATGTGCACTTTTCTTGTGGCTTCTTGGTGTCAAACACCGTAAATTTAAACAAGCAAAACGAGCCTTAGTCGAAAACACTATGGGCGATCCAAATAGTCACGACACCAAGGCTGATTAGTAAAACCTGCTGCAAAGTTGCTTTTAATTCGGTGCGTTTATGTAAACCAGGAATTAAATCGGCGACGGCCACATACAGTAAACTAGAAGCCGCTAAACCCAAAATTACCGGAATCCAGCTTTGTACATACTGCAGGGCGAAATAAGCCATTAAGCCTCCCACTAGTGTGGCAAGGCTTGAGACCAAATTAAAAATCAAAGCCTGCTTTTTGCTATAGCCTGAATGCAATAGAATTAAGAAATCACCAACTTCTTGCGGAATTTCGTGGGCTATAATCGCTAAAGCCGTCACCACTCCCAATTTAATATCCGCGGTAAAGGCTGCGGCAATTAAAATGCCGTCAATAAAATTATGAAAAGTATCGCCAATCATAATCATCATTCCGCTACGACCACTATCATGTGAATGACTATGGTGACGCTCTAGCAACACTGAAGATGGCGCTGTGGCAACTAACTTGTACTTATATGTAGATTCCGACTTTACTGGGGGCGTTGGGCAATCTGCCTCGCTGTGCATTGCATGCACTTCACAGTGATCACCATGGCAATGGCGCCATATGACCAATTTTTCCAACACAAAAAATAATAACAATCCTAGCAACAACGTAGCAGATACAGTTTCTACGTTTTGCGTGATACTAAATGCATGCGGTAAAATTTCTAGAAAAACCGCACCCAGCATAGCGCCTATGGCATAGCTTACCAACATGGGCACCCACGCTGTGCGCACACTGAGCGCAACAATAGCCGCCAATGAAACGCTTAACACGCCACCGAGTAGACTCGCCAACACAATCCAAGTTAAAGTGGAAAGTGATGTTGCATTTGCAGTAAAGCTCAGCATGAATGTCTTAAATATTGCATTTAAGGGGTTACACTAGAAAATCGAAGTTTGCATTATAAACGAGCTGGAAGGCTGATGCGCTTTATACTAGATTTAATCCTAACCAACCATTTACTTTATTTGAGCTGATGGCTACCAAAAATGACTCAAGTTTCAACAAACAATAAATCTATAGTACGCATGCCAGCCCTATTTATCGGTCACGGCAATCCAATGCTAGCGATTACCAGCAATCCTTACCGCGAAGTATGGAAAGCTCTAGGTGCAAGCTTGCCTCAACCCAAAGCTATTTTATGTATCTCCGCGCATTGGCAAACCGTGGGTACGCAAGTATGTGTATCCAAACATCCAAAGACGCTACATGACTTTGGCGGCTTTCCCGCTGAATTATTTGAACAGCAATATGCCGCGCCTGGCACACCTGAATTCGCACGGCTAACACAAAGTTTATTTCCTGCAGGCAAAATAAGTGCGAATGCCGACAGGGGTCTAGATCACGGTGCTTGGTGTATTTTACAATCACTATTCCCAAAGGCTGATGTGCCAGTATTCCAGCTAAGCTTGGATCTAAATTTAGACTTTAGCACCCATTTCAAACTAGCGAGGCAATTAGCACAACTACGTAATCGCGGTGTAATGGTAATAGGTAGTGGCAATATTGTGCATAATTTAGCGCAACTCAATATGCAAGGAAAAACTGCTGATTGGGCACGAGATTTTGATCAATACGTCAAATCAGCTTTAGAAAATAGTGATGATGAGGCGCTAATGCATATTGAACGCGCTGGCCCCTGTGCAAGGCTAGCCGTGCCCTCTGATGAGCACTATCTGCCTTTACTTTATATTACTGCTATACGTCATAACGAGGATCAGTTACATTTTATGACCGAGTCGTTTGACTTAGGCACCCTGAGTATGCGGAGTGTGCTTTATAGTTAAACACAGTCATACTGAAACACCATAGATACTAAAATCTAGGATGTTAGTTAAAGTATGCAAAAGCCCCACAGCAGTCACTCGTCCAAAAAACCCAAAAGGGCTCTCGTGGATGTCCTTGGGTTGAAACTGATGTACTATTGTTGTTACTAAAGGCTTGTTCGCTTCACATCACATTGAAAGCTAGCTCTCGTTTATAACCGTAGTAACAACTTAGAGAGCGCAAGAAAATATAATCTTTTATTTAAAATAGAAACTAAACTATCCTAAGTTGTCCTACAATTTATACAAACAAATACATAAGATTAAGGACAACAAAAGTGGCTGACATATGATGAAAAAATTCATGCTCATTTTCTTTTGTTGTTTATTGCTTGCATGTCAAACAACATCCAGCAATGCTGATCGAGCGCTTAGCTTAGGTAAAAATCCAATATTGCCAGAGCCAAGTTCATCTTTTATTCCTACTGTCAATATAGCGAAGGCATCTCAATGGCCTGATGGCGTAATGCCTCACGTTAACGACAATTTCTTGATTAATGTTTATTCAAAAGAACTCCTGCATCCTCGATGGTTATATGTATTACCTAATGGCGATGTCCTGGTGGCACAAAGCAACAAACAATCCTCTAAAAAAAATAAAGGGCTAAAGGACATAATCGCTAAACACTTTATGAAACAAGCCGGCGCTAGCCAAGAAAGTCCAGATAAGATTACTTTGCTACGAGATAAAAATGGAGATGGGGTTGCGGAATTGGCGATAGATTTTCTTAACGATCTACATTCCCCCTTTGGTATGTCATTAATTGGTAATGACTTATACGTAGCAAATACTAATGCAATCATGCGGTTTCATTACGAATTAGGAGAAACCAAGATTGACACTAAACAATACCCGCCTGAAAAAATCATTGATTTACCTGAAGGAGAAATTAATCATCATTGGACTAAAAATATTATCGCCTCTAATGACGGGTCAAAACTTTATGTCACAGTGGGTTCAAATAGTAATATTGGAGAAAATGGATTAGATCAAGAGAAAGACAGGGCCGCTATTTGGGAGGTTGACCTTAAAACAAAGCAGAAGAAAATTTATGCGTCCGGTTTGAGAAATGCCAATGGCCTCGCATGGCAAACTAACACTCATACTCTCTGGACAGTGGTCAATGAACGTGATGAATTAGGTGATGATTTAGTACCCGATTATTTAACATCTGTTCATGAAGGTGACTTTTTTGGTTGGCCCTACTTTTATTATGGCAATCATCAAGACCTAAGGGTCAAAGAACCAATGCCAAAAAACTTACTTCCACGCTCACCTGATTACGCTCTGGGTGCTCATGTTGCAGCATTAGGATTAGTTTTTGCTCCAACATCAAAGTCTAACAGTCCCTATAACGAAGGGGCATTTATAAGCGAGCACGGTTCATGGAACAGAAGGCCTAGAAGCGGATATAAAGTCATTTTTATTCCGTTTAAGAATAACGAACCACAAGGCATGCCTATTGATATAGTTACAGATTTTGTGGTCGATGGTGAGGCCTTTGGAAGGCCTGTTGGGTTAGCCATGGACATTAAGGACAATCTGTTGATTGCTGATGATGTAGGCAACCGTGTATGGAGAGTACGACATAAGTGACGTCATCCTCTCCATAAAAAAAACGGCCGAGTCTATTAATTAGTTGTTATTTCTTGCTGAAAAAAATGTACTTAATTAAAGCAATATTTCCAAGGACCAACCCACTTAGCGAAAGTACACAAACAATGTTCATTCCATAAGGTAAATTTCCATTCATCATGTGGTACATGCAACCTCCATCAAATTAGTAAATAATTTAGGTACTAAGAAACTAATAATTCAATTTAATCTGAGTAAGTAAACACTTAAATAGTTCTTGTTAATTTCCACATAAGTAAATAATGTGACGATAAATAAGCCTATTTAGTTAATAAATTAAGGAGTCAATCATAAAAAATATTAATCTAACCACTACAAAATGTACCCCTTGCCAAGGTGGTATTCCACCAATGTCCTGTGACGTCGCAGAAAAGTATTTGATCGAAGTGCCAGGATGGGAGTTACTTGACAATGCATCTAAATTGAAACGAACTTTCAAGTTCGATAACTTTGAAGATGCGATGCAATTTGCGCAGCGTGTTGGTGATTTATGCGAAAAAGAAGGCCATCATCCCGACCTCAGAATTGGCTGGGGTTATTGTAGAGTTGAATTCCAGACACACAAAATTAGTGGACTACATGAAAATGATTTCATCATGGCGGCTAACGTCAATGAGTTGGCCGCGAACGGTTAACTGCCCTCTGATAAATATTGCTAGAACCCACATTTTCTATAGTTAAAGAAACTGCCTATTCTTATAGACCAGATAACGTTATTTAGATTCTAGCCAGATCAAGCTAGCCATGCGGCCAGTGACATTATCACGCCTAAATGAATAGAACCGGTCGACTTCGCTGTAGGTGCAAAATTCTATATTGATGGTAGCGCCATAAATTTGGCTCACCCCAATGCTTTGCAAACGCTGCTTAGCTAACAGATAAATATCACACAGCCATTTATTGGAATGTGGTTTAAAAGCGAGACTGGCACGTGGGTCTACCGCAATAAACTGCGTGCGCACATCATCTCCTACTTCAAAAAATTGGGGGCCGATTGCTGGACCTAGCCAAGCTAAAACTTCACTGGCAGGCACAGCCATTTCATGCACTGCCGCTTCAATGACTCCATCACACAAACCTCGCCAACCTGCGTGCACTGCTGCCACTACCGTACCCTTAGTATTGCAAAGTAAAACTGGTAAACAGTCGGCGGTCATAGTGGCACACACGATATTGGCATGTGTACTATAAGAAGCGTCGGCGTCTTGCAAGCTACTGCTTGATGCAGCGTTAATTACTCCTATGCCATGAACTTGGTTAATCCAAATTGGAGCGCTAGGTAAGTAAGGCGCTAGCAATTGTCGGTTGTGTTCTACAAAAACGTGATTATCACCAACATGCGCACCTAAATTTAGACTGGAATAATGCCCAACACTAATTCCACCAACACGTGTCGTTTGCAAAGATTTAACATTAGCCGGTGCCGGCCAATTAGGCTGAATAAAGTCTAGTTGAAGCATGTTTGTTATGATTCTTCGTCTGGTTCCACATCACCATCATCTTCAAGTTCGCCTTCATCGTCAGCGTATTCGACATCGTCATCGTCAAACTCATCGTCATCTTCGTAATCTTCGTCGGCGAGATAGGGTTCTGTTCTTAGACCACCAAAACTTAACTCAAACTCCTCTTCGTCAACAGGTCGCTCGTCCTCATGACGCATGGCTTCAAGAAGGGCTTTCATGTCATCCGCCAACTCAATTTGCCACTCCACAAACTCATCGGTTTCTGGGTGTAGCAATCCAAGTTTAATCGCATGCAAAGCTTGTCGCTTAAATCCATCAACCGCATCGCGAAGGGTTTGGGTCATAGCACGTATCGGCACGATGCCACGAAAACCATATACAGGATCACCCACCATAGGTGCTTTTAGGTGTTGCATATGCACACGAATTTGATGGGTACGCCCAGTTTCTAAATTGCAACGCATATATGTTTGCACTGAAAAACGTTCAAGTACCTCATAACGAGTAACTGCGGGCTTACCAGATCGGTTAATGGCCATTTTGGTACGTGAGCGTGGATCTCGGCCTATCGGCTGATCGATGACACCATTGCGCCATATTTGACCCCAAACAATGGCACGGTATTCGCGCTTAACAGTACGTGCTTGTAATTGGCGTACTAAATTAGTTTGTGCAGCTAAAGTTTTAGCCACCACCAACAAACCACTCGTATCTTTATCCAATCGATGCACGATACCTGCACGCGGTACATCTTTTAAATGTGGTGCATGAAATAATAAGGCATTAAGCAAGGTACCACTCCAATTGCCTGCGGCAGGATGCACCACCATACCGGCCGGCTTATTCACCACCAGAATGTGCTCATCTTCGTAAACAATATCTAAAGGGATGTTTTCTGCAGTAAAGGCGTAGCTTTCAGGTTTAACCTGAACCTGAACAACCACCTGCTCACCGCCCCATACCTTGGTTTTAGAGGTGGTAGCCGCAGCATCAACCATTACCAGGCCTTCTTTGATCCAAGCTTGTAAGCGGGAGCGTGAGTGTTCTGGCAACATACGTTGTAGGGCAACATCTAAGCGTAAGCCGCCTAAATCATGAGGAATAGTAAGAGATATACGAGTAGCGTCTGTCATCGGTTATAATTGTGTTTAATTCTTAAAGGTGGTTTTGGCATGAAGTATATCTTAGTTTTAATGTTTGCTTTGTTACTCAATGGTTGTGCGATCTTTGGCCCACCTTCTGAATTGGACGATACTAAAGGTTGGACCGCTGAGCGCATCTATGCTGAAGGTGCAGACAAGATGCTTAATAAAGAATATGACAAGGCTATTGTTTACTTTGGCAAGCTTGAGTCACGCTATCCTAATGGTCGCTTCGCTGCGCAAGCGCAACTTGAAATCGCTTATGCGCAATACAAAAAACAAGATCCTATATTATGTGTAGCTGCTGCAGATCGCTTTATTAAACTGCATCCAAATCATCCTAACGTCGACTATGCTTACTACTTAAAAGGCTTAGCCGTTTTTAACGAACGCGGTGTCCTCGAGAAACTAAGTAAACAACAAATCAGTGACCGCGACCCCCGCTCACTTCGTGACTCTTTTGCCACATTTAAAGAGTTGGTTAGCCGCTACCCAAACAGTAAATATGTAAAAGATGCCTCGCAACGTATGGTGTATTTAGCAAACAGCTTGGCAGAGCATGAGTTACACGTAGCGCGCTATTACATGAAACGCCAGGCTTATTTAGCAGCCGTCAACCGCGGTAAATATGTGATTGAATTTTACCCAGAATCACCTAGCGTAGAAGAAGCTTTGATTATTATGATCAGTGCCTATGACTTACTAAGCTTAGATGATCTAAAAGCCGACACCCTACGGGTATTAAAAACCAACTACCCTAACAGCGCATTCTTAGGCAAAAATGCCCCTGCAGATGAACGTGTATGGTGGAAATTCTGGGAGAGTTTGTACTAAGACTTTACCAAGATAGCGCGGATTAAGCGCGCCATCAACCCAATCACAACGCTAGCGTTTATACGCTAGCGTTTTTTTGCGCTTCTATCTTTGTCTTCAACGATCTTCTTGGCCTTCAATTCAGCTCTGTGCGCAGTTTTACGACGACGCATACTGACAATTCCTTCACCAGGCTTACGTTTATCATCATCTTCAGCAAACGGATTACTGCCTTGTTTATATTGAACACGTAGCGGTGTGCCAGATAACTGAAAGGTTCTACGGAACGTCTTTTCTAAGAAACGTGTATAAGCGTCTTTGACTCCATCCACATGGTTACCATGAACCACCACAATAGGTGGATTGCTGCCACCCTGATGGGCATAACGAAGCTTTGGACGGATACCACGACTGATTGGCGGTTGATGTTGCTGCACCGCATCAATTAACACACGAGTAAGTTGTGGTGTTGAAAGTTTGGCAAACGCAGCTTTAAAAGCCACATCTACTGAGGTAAACAGCTCAGGTAATCCCTTTTTGCGTAGTGCAGAAATGTAGTGGAATTCAGCAAAATCCAAGAACATTAACTTACGATCAATTTCACGTTTAACCCAATCTCGTTCCTCTTCTTTGAGGCCATCCCACTTATTAATTGCTACAACTAAGGCGCGACCAGCTTCTAAGATGTAGGCTGCAACGTGCGCATCTTGTTCGGTGATACCTTCCTGCGCATCAACCACCAAGATGACAACGTTGGCCTCTTCAATTGATTGTATGGTTTTAATAACAGAGAATTTTTCTACTGCTTCCAATACACGCCCACGCTTACGAACGCCAGCCGTATCAATTAATGTGTAGTGCTTACCATTTTTTTCTAAATCAATTGATATAGAGTCTCGCGTAGTGCCAGGCTCATCAAAAGCAATCACACGATCTTCACCTAACAAAGCATTGACCAGTGTAGACTTTCCTACATTAGGACGGCCAACAATGGCGACCTTAGGGACACGATCTGCGGTGTAGTCTTCTTCTGGCTCAGGCTCAACCTCTTGAAAACTCTCCAAAGCCAAATCGATAATGTCTTTAACACCTTCACCATGAGCAGATGATATAGAAAGAGGATCGCCTAAGCCCAATTCATGGAACTCAGCACTCACCACCGCTTTATTCATGCCTTCAGTTTTATTTACTGCAAGCAATACTGGACATTTACAGCGGCGTAAACGATTCGCCACTTCCATATCTTGAGGAGTTGCGCCTTGACGACCATCCACAATAAATATAATCACATCGGCTTCATCAATGGCTAATAGAGTTTGCACCGCCATTGCTTTTAAAATACCACTATCTGTATTTGGCTCAAAACCACCAGTATCAACCACTAAATAAGGTTGGCTCGCACCAACACCTCGTCCGTAGTGACGATCGCGTGTTAATCCAGGCAAATCAGCGACTAACGCATCACGACTTTTGGTTAATCGATTAAATAATGTGGATTTGCCGACATTGGGTCGGCCAACCAGAACAATGGTAGGTAACATACGAGCCTTCTAAATAGTGCTTAAGTTAAATAAATTTAACTTATTAATATGAACTTAAGCTGCTATAGCTAAGTAATTCTTGAACCACTCAGGCCAAGCCGGAGTTTTTTTATTTGACTTGAATCGCGTAAACGCCACCATCACGAGCTTGTGCTAGCAAGGTGTTGCTGTTAATCAGCGTCATTTTTGGCATAATTTGACTACTATTCGTTTTGACTCTAGCCGCAATTGCGCCGTCTTCACGATTTAAAAAATGCACATAACCTTCCACGTCGCCAACTGCAACTAAACTGCCCATTGGCACAGGCGTCGAGAGTTGACGATTTTTAAGTGCTGCTTGGCGCCAATAAGTTTTGCCTGTTGCATAATCCAAGGCATATACAGAACCAATCGCGTGCGATACGAAAATACGCGCATCTTCAGCATCTAACCCAGTTAGACTTGAAATATCTCGGTTCCAAACCACACGGCCTGAATTTCTATCTACTGCAGCCACCCGACCTTGATACGCTACTGCGTACACCAATGGACCGTCCACGACTGGCAGGCTTGTAATGTCAGCAATACGTTCAATCTCAGTAACCCCTTTAGGTTGTGCCACTGAAGCTTCCCATAATCCTTTGCCATTGTCGGCGCGAACTGCTACCAGCTTACCACCCGCAAATCCCGCATAAACCACTCCCCCATCAACCACCAAACCTGCAGAACTTCTCAATGTGAGCGCTGGACTTGTTCGGTCATATACCCACTTACGGCTACCGTCACTGGCATTAATACCAAAAATACGGCTATCGCCAGTACGTACGATGACCAAGCCATCAAAATACTTAGGTGGACTTAAAGCTTCGCTACTTAGCTTAGATTTCCATTGCATTTTACCAGCTAGATCAAAAGCATAAACCACGCCGCGCTGCGTACATACCATGACTAAGCTGCCGCCAACACCCACCCCACTAGAAAGGTTTTCACCAGCATTCACGCGCCATAATTGTTTACCAGTAACAGCATCAAACTTAACAACATCTCCATTAGCAGCTGCTACATACGCATAACCTGCTTCAACTACTGGGGTGAATGCATAACCACCCGCATCGCCTACTTTGGCTTGCCATACAACATTAGCACTAGAGGTGGCTTTAATTTCCGTCAAGGCCTCTGGTGGATCTGAAGCCTCATGACCAAAAATACGATCAGAAATATCGGTTTTAAGATCGGTAATACTGCTACAAGCGTTTAAGAGCAATAAACTCGAAAGTAAAATTGGATTTAAATACTTTTTGATAGACTTTATGGACAAAAAACTATACTCCAGCCAGATTTGGTGCTGCCAACTCAATGACAGCAACAATGATTAATTGCAAATAGTAACTAGCGACTTCTTGTTTAAGCAATGATAACTTAACCTAGCGACTCTAACTTTTGTTTTGTAAGTGCACGGTATTTACCTTGAGGATCTAATTTAGCCAAAGCTTCTTGATAAGCTTGCTTAGCCTCAGTCGTTTTCCCCATACCAACCAAAATGTCGCCTTTTAAATCAGCAAATAAACCATCAAAACCAGCATCATGTTTAGCCTCCAGCAATTTAAGTGCGCCGCCAGTATCTTTTTCCTCTGCTAATATATTAGCTAATTGCAAGCTAGCTAAAGCCGCCACCGAAGTTTCCTGCGCGTGACTCACAGTCCAAGTTAGCTGTGCTTTTGCACTTTTTGCATCACCTGCTTGATAGTTAGCTTTAGCTGCAAATAGAGCTGCACGCCCAGCGTACGGGGTTGCACTATACTTTTCCATCAATGCGGCAGATTTACCCTGAATTGCTTTTAAGTCTTTTTCATCAGTCACTAACAACTCTTGATACTGGGTTGATGCAGCAACGGCTTGATTACTTTTGTAATAGGTCCAGCCTTGAAATACGGCATAAGCCAATAGTGCGGCCAAGCCAGCGTTAATAAGCAATTTTCCGTAGAGTTTCCACCAAGCTTTAAATTCATCTAACTGTTCTTGCTCTTCTAGATCATATGCCATTTCTTTTCCTAAATTCCACTTATAGTAAGTTAATTTTTATACATGTTTAAGGCTTTCAAACCCATAAGCTAAGCCGCTTTTTTACCAGGAATGGACGCCAATAAATTGCGTGTGTACTCGTGTTGAGGTTGCCTGTAAATATCTACAACCGAGCCCTGCTCTACTACTTTACCTGCGTTCATCACCACGATATCGTTAGCAATATGGCGTACCACTCGTAAATCATGGCTAATAAACACGTAGCTCAAAGTCATTTCCTGCTGCAATTCTTTCAATAACAACAATATCTGCGCCTGTATTGATACATCTAGTGCTGATACAGGTTCATCACACACTACTACTTTTGGTTGCAACACTAAAGCACGTGCTATACCGATGCGCTGTCTTTGCCCGCCAGAAAATTCATGCGGATACTTTTGCATATCGGCTTCACTAAGCCCCACACGCTTTAGCATAGCAATCACTTGCTGTTGCTGAGTCGCTTGATTGCCTATTGCATGAACCAGCAACCCTTCACCTACAATTTCACCCACACGCATGCGTGGATTCAGTGAAGCAAACGGATCCTGAAACACCATTTGCAGATCTTTACGTGCCACTCGGAGTTCTTTACCGCTCATTTTGGACAAATCTTGCCCCGCAAACAGCACTTCTCCACTATCCAAGGGTTGCAATTGTAACAGACAACGTGCCAAGGTGGATTTACCACTCCCAGATTCCCCAACCACCGCTAAGGTACTTCCGCGGCGCAAACTGATGCTGACATCATCTAGCGCTTTAACCAAGGTTGTGCCAAAACCAAATTTACCGCTCCGCTGAGTATAGGTTTTAATTAAATTATTCGCGACTAAAACGTTATCAGTCATAGCTTCTCTTCCTCTAACAACGCTACAGGAGACAACTCGTCCAACCAACGATAATCAATCGGTTGCAAGGGTTTTATACCATCAACATCCGGCACACATGCCAACAAAGCTTTGGTATAAGGGTGCTGCGGATAATTTAATACATCCGACTTTGTGCCAGACTCAACAATTTTTCCTCTAAACATCACTACTACATTGTCTGCTATGTCAGCCACCACACCAAAATCATGGGTAATAAATAACATACCCATGTTCATTCGATTTTTAAGTTCATCAAGCAGTTTAAGTATTTGGGCTTGTACGGTTACATCAAGCGCGGTGGTAGGTTCATCAGCAATGAGCAATTGAGGCTCGCATGCAATACTCATAGCAATCATGACGCGTTGTCTCTGCCCACCCGACAGCTCATCAGGATAACTATTGGCACGATCAACTGGAATACCGACCATTTCTAATAAACTGGCTATTCTAATTTTGAGGGCAGCACCCTTTAATCCTAAATGTGTCGTTAGGCTTTCACCAATTTGATAACCTATGGTGAGCACGGGATTTAGCGACGTCATCGGCTCCTGAAAAATCATGGCAATTTTGGCACCACGAATTTTGCGCAGACTTTCCGCATCTAGATGCGCAAGATCCAGCAGGCCTAACTCAGCATCATTAAATAGCACTTTCCCGTTACTTAATTGCAACTGCTTCGACAACAACCCCATCACTGACAATGCGGTTAAACTTTTGCCACTACCGGACTCACCTACAACACAGGTTGTTTTACCGGCTTCTATACTAAAGCTAACATCATTAACAAGGTAATGACTAGGCGACTTTTTGGACGCTACGCTTAGATGCTCAAGCTGGAGCAATGGACGGCCACTACTTTTATTATCAACACTTGATTTAACGGTCATGGTCTACTCAGTTTTATAGATTGTCTACTGGCTACGGTGGGTAACCAAGTGCTTAATCGCCTCATCAATACTACATAGCAATTGCTCGCCGCTAGCCTGCATAGGCTTTAAAATCACTTGTTGCTGAGCCACTTCGTCATCACCCAATATCAAGGCAAATTGCGCTTGGCTTCTATCAGCTTTTTTCATTTGTGATTTAAAACTACCGCCACCAGCGTGCAATACCACTTCAATTTCGGCATTACGTAATAGTTCGGCAATCTTAAATGCTTGTTGTTCCGCTAAATCACCTACATTAACCAAATAAACCTGCGGAGCATCAGAGGCGCTAACGCCATATTCTTGCATCAACAAGAATACTCGTTCCAAACCGATACCAAAACCACATGCAGGTGTTGCGTCCCCACCTAAACGCTCAACCAAGGCATCATAGCGTCCACCACCGGCAATCGTGCCCTGTGCGCCCAATTTAGTGGTCACCCATTCAAACACCGTACGATTGTAATAATCCAAACCCCGCACCAATCGCGCATTAATCAAATAAGCCACACCAGATGCATCCAATAATGCACATAATCCATCAAAATGTTCGCGGCTTGATTCACCTAAACTATCAATGAGCTTGGGTGCAGCTTCGCACAAGGCTTGCATGCGTGGATTTTTACTATCTAAAATACGTAAGGGATTTGTATACAAACGACGTTTAGCATCTTCATCTAATACATCTAAATGCTGTTCAAAATATTGAATCAACGAGCTTCGATAGGCAGTGCGTTCATGCGCATCGCCTATGCTGTTAATTTGCAACGCTACATCGACGATACCTAACTCACGCCACAACCTAGCCAACAATACAATTTGTTCTGCATCTACCTGCGGACTATCAAAACCAAAAGCCTCTACACCAACTTGATGGAACTGGCGCTGACGACCCTTTTGCACATTCTCGTGCCTAAACATAGCGCCACTATACCAAAGCCTTACTGGGCCGTTATAAGTTAAGTTATGCTCGACTACTGCCCGCACACAACCGGCAGTGCCTTCTGGACGTAAGGCCAAATGATCACCATTCAGATGATCTTCCCATGCGTACATTTCTTTCTCGACGATATCTGTATGTTCACCTACAGACCGCACAAATAAATCAGTAGGCTCTACCAAGGGCATACGTATATTTTTATATCCGTATTGGGATAGTACCCGACGGGCTGTATCTTCAAGCCTAAACCACAATGCTGTATGATCAGGCAAAATATCGTAAAAACCTTTGATGCTTTGAAATTTAGCCGACTTCAGGACTTTAGCTTCAGATTTTTTTGTATTTGGAACTATTTGAGTTTGTTTTTCTTGGTCAGACATTATGCGATTACTTTGATTGGAATAGTTTTGTTGATTGGGCTAGAGGCTGCCTGATGTAGCTTACCTCCTAGCGCATAGTGTGTCTGGACGTAGTCTTCGACAATTGCTTGGAATTCTTGGGCAATATGATCACCTTTAAGTGTTACCGTTTTTTCACCATCAACGAATACTGGTGCGACTGGAGTTTCCCCTGTACCTGGCAAGCTAATACCAATATTCGCAAGCTTAGATTCGCCAGGACCATTTACGACACAACCCATCACAGCCACATTCATATTTTCCACTCCAGCGTAATTTTCGCGCCATAGTGGCATTTGATTGCGCAAATAGGTTTGGATTTGCATTGCCAACTCTTGAAAATAGGTTGAGGTCGTGCGACCGCATCCAGGGCAAGCCGTCACCAATGGGGTAAAAGAACGGATGCCCATCGTTTGTAAAATTTCTTGTGCCACAATCACTTCTTTCGTGCGCGATTCATTAGGCTCAGGGGTCAGTGAGACACGTATGGTATTGCCTATACCCTGTTGTAGCAGTAAAGCGAGTGCTGCGGTGGAGGCGACAATACCTTTAGATCCCATACCAGCTTCGGTTAGACCCAAATGCAAGGGGTATTGGCTACGTTGCGCTAAGTCGCTATAGACCTTAACTAAGTCCTGCACATTACTGACTTTGCAGGAAATAATAATTTGATTGGGTGCTAGACCTAAAGCGACTGCTTGTTCAGCACTTTCCAGTGCCGATTGAATTAAGGCTTCACGCATGAGCGCAGCTGATGACAGAGGCTCTGCTAGCTTAGCGTTATCATCCATCATTTGCGCCATTTTGGCTTGATCAAGACTGCCCCAATTAACTCCAATACGCACAGATTTTTGGTAATGAATCGCAGCTTCTATCATCGCAGCAAACTGCTCATCCCGCTTAGTGCCTTTACCGACATTGCCTGGATTAATACGGTACTTAGCTAGGGCCTGTGCGCAATCAGGATATTGTGCTAATAGTTTATGGCCGTTGTAATGAAAGTCTCCAACCAAGGGGACATTGCAACCCAAAGCATCTAAGCCACGCCGCACGTTGGCGACCTGAGCCGCAGCCTCAGGAGAATTGACAGTAATGCGGACCACTTCGCTACCCGCTTGCCATAACTCATACACTTGTTTGATTGTGGCTTGCGCATCAGCTGTATCAGTATTGGTCATACTTTGCACTACCACTGGCGCACAGAGCGTACCACCCACTCCTCCACCCACTGGCACATGACCAATCATCACCTGCAATGTCCTACGGGGATGATTTAGGTGCATTAAAGGACTACTCTCAGAGGCGATGTTCAACATTTATTCCAAAGTTAGGCGGGCAACATTATTTTTCGTAGAGGCAGTCAAATCGACTGGCTTATCTAAGAACGTTAAACGTGTGCCTTTAGCATTACCGATCCATACTGATAATGGCGCCTCACCCTCAAAAGTTTCTGTACTTCCCGCAGCTAGCATCTTCTCAAAAACAACCTTACCTGACTTATCTTTAGCCTGCATCCAGCTTGACTCAGTACACATCACAGTCACTTTTTTTGACATGATGCTCGGCAAATTTTCTCTAGCTTCAACTTTGGCCGGCACTTCCAATTTAACTACTGATTTAGGTTCTGCGAGAACAGCTACTGGTGTTGCTGACTTTGTATCAGCTGACGCTAAATTTGCATTAGGCAAATTTAAGACCTCCGCATCGGATACAGTTAAGCGTTCTGCAGCAGGCAAAGCTATTTCTGGCAACGGTTGCTCTACCACTAAATGTTCAGTTGCATTTAACTTTTCCACTGCCGGTTTTTGAGACTTTGGCATATAAGCAAACCATAACAACAATAATGCCATCAGCACAACGCTACCTATTACGTACTTAAACCATAAATGATTGCCTTTAGTTGGCATCTCAAAGTGCATAGATGACTGTACGAGAATTGCGTCAGGCAACCTATCGGGCACTTGGGCACGGTAGATTGCCAATAACGGTTCCGCATCCAAATCTAAAAGACGTGCGTAATTGCGAATAAAACCACGTGTTACCATAGGATCTGGCAAAGCGGCAAAGTCACTATTTTCCAAGTCAACAACTTGCTTAAGACTTAGACGTAGCGTATTAGAAACATCTTGATGCGTAAGTTGTTTAGCTTCTCTGGCCACAGCCAATCTTCCACCCAGTGTGCTGGGTTCCGCTTGCTGTATCAACTCATTTACTACCAATTTATCTTCCATTGTTATTTTCCGTTTTGCAAAGTCACTTTAGCCGCAACCACGTCATTATTAAACTGCATATTTTCAAGTTGATAAGCTCTATAAGTCGATAATGGCACTAATTGTAAAGTTTTATTACGCAATGAACTTACACTAGCTTTCATTGCAACAACTCAATGGGAATGCGCTTAGCTACACGTTGCGTTTTATCTAGTACTTTACCCGCTAGTTGACCGCAAGCAGCATCAATATCTTCACCACGGGTTTTACGTACAGTTACTACATAGCCAGCCTGCATTAAAATATCACGGAATACACGAATGTGACTGACTTTAGACGTGTCATAACCACTGTTTGGAAATGGATTAAATGGAATCAAATTAAACTTGCATGAGACGTTCTGCACCAATGCTAGTAACTCGTAAGCATGCTCGGCAGTATCATTAACGCCATCAAGCATCACATATTCAAAGGTAACAAAATCACGAGGCGCTTTTTCTAAATAGCGATTACAAGCAGCCATTAATTCTTTTAATGGATATTTCTTGTTAATTGGCACCAACACATCACGTAACGCGTCGTTTGGCGCATGTAAACTAACCGCCAGTGCAACAGGGCAATCCTCTTTCAATCTATCCATCGCTGGCACTAAGCCTGATGTTGATAATGTCACACGACGGCGACTTAATCCGTAAGCACTATCATCTAACATAATTTGCATGGCGGTCACTACATTATCGTAGTTTGCCAGCGGTTCTCCCATACCCATCATCACGACATTACTAATAATGCGGTCAGAAATCGGCAATAGATCATAACCACTTTCTTGTCTTAGGGATTGATTAGCAATTGCTAACTGTCCAATAATTTCTGAAACACTTAAGTTGCGATTAAAACCCTGACGACCCGTAGAACAAAATGTGCACTCCAAAGCGCAACCTACTTGCGAGGAAATACACAGCGTGCCCCGTTCATCTTCTGGGATAAATACGGTTTCTATACTATTGGCGGCATCCGTTCCAATTAACCATTTGCGAGTACCGTCATTAGAAACCAACTCAGACTGTACAGCAGGTAAAGCAATTGTCGCCTCTGCCGATAATTTTTCGCGTAATACTTTTGCAATGTCGGTCATCTGCTCAAAATCATGCACCCCAAAATGATGCATCCAGCGCATTAACTGCTTTGCTCGGAACGGCTTCTCGCCGCGTTCGGCAAACCATTGTGCCAGTTGTGGTTGATTGAAGTTGAGTAGATTAACCAAAATTGTTTTTTACCTTATTAACTAATACTACTTACCGAAAAAGTAAGCGATTTCAATTGCAGCATTTTCTGCTGAATCTGAACCATGCACAGCATTAGCATCAATGCTTTCAGCGAAATCAGCACGGATTGTGCCAGCAGCAGCTTCTTTTGGGTTAGTTGCACCCATTAAATCACGGTGCACTTGCACTGCGTTTTCGCCTTCTAGGGCTTGAATCATCACAGGACCTGAAATCATGAATTTAACTAAATCACCAAAGAATGGTCGTGCAGCGTGAACTGCATAAAAGCCTTCTGCTTCAGCTTGTGATAATTGTGCCATTCTTGCAGCTACAATTTTTAAACCTGCATTTTCAAAACGTGTGTAGATTTTACCGATTACATTTTTTGCTACTGCATCAGGTTTGATGATAGAAAGCGTGCGTTGAACAGCCATAACAACTCCATTAAAT
>Ga0214182_1000100_pt1 | contig 42619 bp, 44 predicted proteins | sample TroBogEpilimnion_8_FD_153020 | JGI IMG/M metagenome (GOLD analysis project Ga0214182, IMG submission 153020) | Freshwater microbial communities from Trout Bog Lake, WI - 14NOV2007 epilimnion | ecosystem: Environmental > Aquatic > Freshwater > Lake > Epilimnion/Euphotic zone | place: Trout Bog... | reverse complement strand
GCATCGCATCAACAAGTGTTGTTTGTTCTAGATTTTTCCACGCCATTTAAATACCTTTGAGAGTCATTTATGTTGTGCGTATTATCTCATTTATAGCTGACTTTGACTGGATTCGTGCAAAGGTCTCTTATTAATAGATTCATAAGATAAAAATTCCAGCAAGGTTTAAAAGACATAGGCGGTTTTTATTTAAAGGGAAAGAATCCAGTCGACTAAGTTTTTAATTTCTTTTTGATCGTCCGATTTTAAAATCATGTGCGCTTCTTCATGTCCATCAGGGAATTTAGCGGTTTCACCAGAACTTAAATGATGTAGAAGCTTTTCTTCGCCTTTAGGGTCGGCTTTAAATTTTGGGCCAATCTTGTTCCAAGCTGGGCCGTCTTTGTCTTTATCAACGCCATGACATCTAAAACAATTGTTTTGTTTGGCAAAGGCTTTTGCTGCATCAGGATCAACGGCATCTGCATGCACAGAAACACAAAATACACTCAGGGTGATAGCAATAAAAGTTTTTAAGCTTAACGAATATAGGTGTTTCATAAATAATGCCTCGTGGGTAAAGTTTAATAAAGTAGGGGGCACTATAACCTTATTTATAGTGTTGATAAATTAAGTTTTTATGACAAAGTGTAGTCAATTCTGACATGAGGGCTTATAAACCGAGCAGGTTAAAGGTGCTTGGTTTATAAGTCCGATAAGTCATTTAAAAATTTATTAACATTAAATTTATAATAATTAGGTAAATCGGTCAATTTGTTTTTTTAAAAAAAACAGTTATATTGAGTTTATTTTTATAAAACTATTTAACTTTTCCAGGAATCATGGACGTTAAGGTTTTGTCTTTCATAACAAAATGATGAATCAAGGCAGACGTCATATGTAAACTCACAATACCCAGTAATGCCCAAGAAAAGAGCACGTGGTAATCAGTTAAGGTATCTGCCAAATCAGCATTTGAACCAATCCAGTTAGGAATCTTAACTAAACCCATGACGGTAACGGGTGTGTTATGCGCTAAGGTAAGCCCTATGCCTAATAAGGGTAACGCAACCATCATAAAGTAGAGTGCCGTGTGACATAGGCCTGCACAAACCTTAAAAATTTTAGACATGTTGAGATGGTGGGTGGGTTTTGCGGTAAACATTTTAACGGCGAGTCTTATTGCTACAGACACTAACACTAGCATGCCGATTTGGCGGTGCGAATCAATTAATAGCACTCTTAACGCTCTATCTTCAGCATTGTCCCATGCTAAAACGGTGCCTACGGCAGCCAATAAAGTGATCAAGGTTCCCCAATGCAATAACATAATGGCCCAATGGTACTTATGTTTATCTCGCGATTTGGTTTGTACTTTTTGGACTGTTTGAACAGAAAATGAATCATTAGCCGCATGTGATGCAAATGATGTCGTTGAATAAAACGCTTGCTCCGGCGAGCGCTTTTTAAATTTGGGTAGGTTCATTGGCAACTCCTTAAATCAGATTGAATGAGGAGACTTGTTTAAGAATATGATTTATCTAACAAGGCTCGTACGGTACGCGGCTTTGATGATAAATTATTTTTTTATAATTGCAATAACTATTTTAACATTATTTTGGAGGTGTTTATTTTGTAAGTGTCTGAAAATGTTACATGATAAATGAATAATGTACCGGATTACAGGGGTTTATAAAAAGTTAAGTTTGTTTAATTTACAAAATTTAATATTTAAACATAGATTGTTTGTTTTTTGTTGATAGTGCTGTTTGTGGATTGTTTTATGGCAAATCGTTTTATTTAAATTCTATAGGCATAAAAAAGGCCCCTATAAGATAGGGGCCTACAGATTTATTCTTTAATTAATATTTTGTTTTATTCGCCTAGTACCACTTTTTGTACCGCGCTCCATTCACCTTGTGGCAAACTTTTGTCCCACCAGCGCATACGGTATTCTCGTGTTTCATGGAGGTTGCCCTCGGCTAAGGGTCTTTCATCCAAATAGGGTTTGAGGGTGTCGATGGCTAAAAACGACCATTCTTCTGCGCCACGACGGCTCTCAATCCAAATACCTTCATGCCCGTATTTATTAAAATCAATACGCACAATAGAATGATCAATACCCATTTCAACAGTAAGCGTAAAGTCAGGTACCAAATGTATGCTGTTATCGGGTGTTGCGATAATCCCCAAATCTTGGCCGATGGCCTCATTGTAATTTAGGCTGGCCTTGATACGCACAATCTGACTAAACAACCTTTTTTGGATGCCGGGTTTAACCGCGGCAGGTGGCGCTAAAAAAATAGTGGGCTTAGGATAATCAATTATCGTATCCCCCAGATCATTTATAACAAGGTATTTATAGGCAGTGGCTTCCTTAGCATCAGATTGAGTAGCCGGATGCCAATGTTGCAGTATCCAAATGTAATACTGAATTTCAGTCAGCGTTGCGGTGATATCAGGCGCTGTTATTTCGCAAGTTGGGCCATTGATAGGGAGTTTGGCTGCGTAATGAGTGAGCCAGATGATTTGGTCAGCGCTGATAGATGGAAAATAGCTGTTAGTAGCCATAATATTTATGATCTCCGAATTAAGTTAAGGTGTGGACTTAAAGATAATCACGCGTCAGGATCGGTATGGGGGAGACCACCGAAAAAATTTAGCCCTACTCGCAGAACTATTGGGACTGCCGACTCGCAATTTGGTAGGTCGGTAATTGTTGCAGTGAGCTCACTCTGTATTTTACTGCGCAACTCTTTGTTATTAGGAGCGCACTATTAATAAGAGGGAATACACTCTAGAAGATCATAGACTCACCTTTTTCTATCACCCGGTCACTAACATAGTTTACCCACGCATAAAATACAATGATATTTAAAAATATATATTTAGGAGCGTACTAATCATTAGTGTGAGCCGCTGATTAGTATTCAGAAACGTACTAATCTTTTAAGGGAGTTCCTAAAGAAGATTATATTTGATGAAGATTAGGAGGTGCTCAGAGGGTTTTCTAACAATTCTGGCTCAGCACTTCTGTGGGAACAGAATTTACCTAGCACAAATCGATCACAGTCATTGATTCGGGTTTGATAGCACACAGCACAACTATTTAAGCGGCGTTGATACCGGCGATAAGATGTAGACACCAGTCGATCGATACGATCCGACGGCGCCATTTGCCGCTTAACCTGTAGTTCGGCATAAAGTTGCCGTGCTTGATTAATTAAAATGTCATTATCCATTCTCTATCCCCTCTAGCCAGAATCGTATCACAACTCATAAATCCGCTAAGTGACAGTTCCATGACATCATCAAATGTGGCAGGGTGGTCGGTATAAAGCCAAAATTACCTTTATTGTAAATGACTTAATATTCCGGCAGTTTGTGCTTTTGAAATGACTCCACCCTTTTTAATATCATTCTCATTATTTGCTTTTACTCCAAATCCGGTTAAGTTAATCAGCGGAAACTGTATTTACAATATAGTTAAACTTTCAATAACTTAGCGGTGGTATTTATATGAAATTAGATTATCAGTATTCAGATGAGCAACTTGAGAAAATAAAAAACCAAGGATTAATTTATGCCTGTGTTTGTCCTAGTCAAGTCAGTGAGCAAGTTCTAAGCTTAAGATTACTTTTAAAGTATCAAGCACAATGTCAAAAAGAAGCCGATGAAAGAACAATTGATACACACAATCTTATTGTTGATGCCTCAGTGAAAGCGCATGAAATTATGGAAAAATGTTTGCATGATATTTTGATTCGTGAGGGTTGGGATTTACAAACACTTCAAATGCCAGAACACCTGCGCGATTTAATTGTTGAAAAATTATTGGGTTGATAGTTGAATCAAAAATGCCAGAGATAATCCTAAGCATTTTTGAATCTGTTTTTGCTTGTGCTTCTGATTAACAGGTAGTTACATGATGAACAGTTTAGGCGGCTTGGGGTTCTTTGTACCAAGACATAGGTATAAATTATTGATCGATTTTGGATGAATTTTAGCTAATCCAACTGCGTAGGCCGCAGCTAAGTCTGCATAATCGGGATCCTCATAATGTGCCAAGTTTATTGCACGACTTAAAGCGGAATCTAGCAATCCTTCATCACGGATGCCTGAAGCACCACCGTGTAATGTTAGGCTTTGATTGTGTAGCATGAGTAATAGTTGTTTATCAATCCAGCGCCATTGCCGCATAACTATTTAGCAAATGCGTTAAAGGTATCTCGATACTCACGCATAAATTCACGCCCGATTTCTAATTGCTCTTCAAAACTAGGAGCGTGAGGTGTAATTGTGACTGCTCCAGGTGCATCGGTTAAAAATACGGTATCACCTTTGACAAGCTTTAAACGTACTAAAACTTCTTTGGGTAAAATCATTCGACTGAATTGCCAATTTGTGTCAGTTTCAGTGTATGCATATCAACATCCAATAGTCTTGTTTTAACAATTGTTAGAATATAGCAACTCATTAGATTTTTGCAAATTGTATTTTTACCACAAATTAATATTGCGTCATCAGTGTCGGTCAGGAGGCGCAGTTTGAGGGTAAGACCGGAATAATCCAGTAAGCAAAAAAACGTCGGGCATAAAAAAGGCCCCTATGAGAAGGAGCCTTTGGGGTTTTATGCGGCTTTTTCTTTTATCTGTGACAACAACATGCTTTCGATATTTAAATGGTAATCCAATTCAGGCCACTCTATGCCCGTACCCTGACAAATAAATTGATAATGGGTCAATTGTTTAAAAGTTGCCGTTTGGAGATCTTTGTACCAAGACATGGGTGTTAATATGATTCGACCATCTTCAAGTTCAACATGCAAGTAACGGTCATCAAAATGCACTGTTTTACCTTTAATTAAAATACTCATCCCATTTCCTTTCAAACTCAGAATTATGAATTTCTAAAACCATTAATGCTTTTTTGACATCTTTTGGTTTCATATGACAATTGATAACTTTAAAAGTAGTTAATTTAATTTTAGCAAAGTCGCCACCTTTCATTACATGGATATGCTTTGGCTCATGTTCATTTGCATAAAAGAAAAACTTAAACCCTTCGTAAATCAGTAAAGTTGGCATGTTTTACAGTGCTATTCTTTTTTACATTATTTGAAACTCATATTAGCATAGTCAAATTGGGTAAGCATTACATCCTTAGAATTAATTGGATTAAATTACAATAAATATTGGTAATGTTAGCCCTTAGTAGATCAGAGAATCTAAAGAGTTAAATTGAAGATATAAATTGGGTACACTGACTGCAGATGGTTGATGGGGTGTGGGATTTTCTGCTTGGGTAAGACCGGAATAATCCCAGCAAGCAAAAACCGTCGGGCATAAAAAAGGCCCCTATGAGAAGGAGCCTTTGGAATTCATGGTGCCCAGGGGCGGAATCGAACCGTCGACACGAGGATTTTCAGTCCTCTGCTCTACCGACTGAGCTACCTGGGCATATAATTATTATAGATTTTGTAGATGGTGCCCAGGGGCGGAATCGAACCGTCGACACGAGGATTTTCAGTCCTCTGCTCTACCGACTGAGCTACCTGGGCGATGCTACAAAAGACGGCTATTAGACTTGATTAACCGCCAGTAGTCAAGAGCTAATGTCATATTTGACGGTAAAATTTATTTATCGAGCGGTTAGCTAATTAATTGGCAATTAATAAGGTCCAATTTGTCGTTTACTAAGCCTTTTGCACTGCAGAACTGTTAATAAAGTATGCTAAGATTCGGTCTTACAATCATTGCAAAAGGGGCTAACATGAAAGCGAATATCGGTTTAATTGGTCTGGCAGTAATGGGTCAAAATCTGGTTTTAAATATGAATGATCACGGTTTTAAAGTGGCTGTTTATAATCGAACAACCAGCGTTGTAGATGAGTTTTTAGATGGGCCTGCTAAAGATACCTTGGTGGTTGGTACGCACTCTTTAGAAGCGTTAGTGGATAGTTTAAGTAGTCCTCGTATTGTCATGTTAATGGTTAAGGCCGGTGAGGTTGTTGATCAGTACATTGATAAGTTAGTTCCTCTGTTAGCGCCTGGCGACATTATCGTCGATGGGGGTAATTCTTTATTTACGGATACCAATCGCCGTACTGCAAGTCTTAAAGCTCAAAATATTAGTTATATCGGCACCGGTGTTTCTGGTGGGGAAGAGGGCGCTCGCCATGGTCCGTCTATTATGCCCGGTGGCGATAAAGCTGCTTGGCCAACGGTTAAACCTATCTTTCAGGCGATTAGTGCTCACGTAGACGGTGATCCTTGTTGTGAGTGGGTCGGTGATAACGGTGCGGGCCATTATGTAAAGATGGTGCATAACGGTATTGAGTATGGCGATATGCAATTAATCTGTGAGGCTTATCAATTATTGTCAGAAGGCTTGGGCTTAAGTGCGGATGAAATGCACACTATCTTTACTGAATGGAATAAGGGTGAGTTAAGTTCGTATTTGATTGAAATCACATCGGGTATCTTGGCGTATAAAGACGCAGACGGCTTGCCCTTGGTTGATAAGATTCTAGACACAGCAGGGCAAAAAGGGACGGGTAAGTGGACAGGTATTAATGCTTTAGATTTAGGGATTCCTTTAACTTTGATTGGTGAGTCTGTCTTTGCGCGCTGTTTGTCGGCTCAAAAATCAGAACGTGTTAAAGCGGCTCAAATATTACCTAAGGCGACACAAACCTTTGCGGGTGATAAAGCCGCAATGATTGATGCGATTCGTGATGCCTTGTATGCGGCTAAGATTATTTCTTATGCACAAGGCTTTAGGTTGATGCGTGAGGCCTCTAAAGAATATAACTTGTCGCTCAATTACGGCGAGATTGCCTTGATGTGGCGAGGCGGTTGTATTATCCGTAGCCAGTTTTTAAATGATATTAAGCAAGCGTATGTGGGTAATCCTGAGTTAGAAAATCTGTTGTTAGCCGATTTCTTTGTTAATGCGATGAAGGCTGCGGATGCTGGTTGGCGTAAAGCGGTGATTTTGGGTATTGAGTTAGGCATTCCTACCCCCGCGTTTTCTTCGGCTTTGGCTTATTACGATGGGTATAGAACTGAACGCTTGCCCGCTAATTTGTTGCAAGCACAGCGTGATTATTTTGGCGCCCATACCTACGAGCGTACCGATAAGCCAAGAGGCGAGTTTTTCCATACCGATTGGACGGGGCATGGCGGTAAAACAGCGTCGACAACCTATACTGTTTAAGCGGAGATTAATATGATTGCTGAGCCTTGTACGTATGTGATTTTTGGTGCGACGGGTAATTTGTCGCGTATTAAGTTAATGCCGGCACTTTATCATTTAGACTGCGCTGAGCGATTGCCCGATGGCACTAAGATTGTGGCTATGGGGCGTCGACCTTGGGATCAGCAAAAGTGGTTGGATGAGGTTAGAGATATGATTGTCTCTAAGGTAAAGTCTGAGTTTGATGAGAACGTGTTTAAGCGTTTTAGTGAGCGTTTGTATTATCATCAAGGTGATATTGGGCAATTGGAGTGTTACTCCGATTTGGCTAAGGTGTTAAGCGACAAAGTTAACTTTTCTAGAAATATGGCTTTTTACTTGTCGATCAGTCCGGCTGATTTTGGCATGGTGATGGAGAGGTTGAGCGATAATCACTTATTTGAAGAAGAGGATGGCTGGCGTCGCGTTATTATCGAAAAACCGTTTGGTTATGATTTAGACAGTGCGCAGGCCTTACAAAAACGGATTAGTCGTTATTTAACCGAAGAACAAATTTACCGCATAGATCATTATTTGGGCAAAGGCATGGTGCAAAATGTCTTAGTGTTCCGTTTTGCTAATGTCATGCTTGAGCCTTTATGGAATCGTAATTATATTGATCATATTCAAATTACCCATTCAGAAGAGTTGGGTATAGAAGGGCGGGGCGATTATTATAATGGTTCGGGTGCCTTGCGTGATATGTTGCAAAGCCATTTGCTGCAGTTACTGACTTTAGTCACCATGGAACCGCCTGCAACGATGGATGCAGAGTCTTTGCGAGACGAAAAGGTTAAGGTGCTTAAGTCAATTAGGCCGATTCCTAAAGAGGCGGTGCATAGTCATGCTTTTAGGGGGCAGTATGCACAGGGTCATATTAAAGGCGAAAGTGTGAAGAGTTATTTGCAGGAAGATAATATTCCTGAAAATAGCATTACTGAAACTTATGCGTCTATGAAGTTGTATATTGATAACTGGCGCTGGCGTGGCGTGCCTATGTATATGCGTACAGGTAAACGCATGGCTAAGTCGCAATCTACTATTTCAATTTGTTTTAGACACCCTCCCTTACAGTTCTTTCGAGATACAGAGCTGCATTGTATGAATCAAAACTGGATTTTAATGGGCATACAGCCTGATGAATGTATTCGTATTGAAATGACGGTTAAAGAGCCCGGTTTGGAGATGAAAACCCGGACGAGTAGTTTAGATGCCAGTTTTAGAAATCATGATGAAAAAGCCATTGATGCGTATGAAGATTTGTTATTAGATGTTTTAAAAGGGGATAGATCGCTTTTTTTACGTTTTGATGAGGTTGAGCATGCTTGGCGTGTGGTGGATCCTATTCTGCAAACCTGGGCAAATGAGCGTGATTATGTTGTCACCTATCCAGCAGGTTCTTGGGGACCTGAAGACAGTCGATTATTTGAAAAAAGCGCCCAGTCGTGGCGTAGTTCTTTAACACCGGAGTGTAAATAAATGCAGGAAAACAGTCGTTGGCATACCTTAGAAACCGCAGATCAAGTAGCAACGGCTACTTATGAACATCTATTAAGATCTGCAGAACAAGCGATCGCTAAACACGGATGTTTTAAATTGGTCTTAGCCGGTGGCAGTACGCCAGAAAAAGTGTATCGCTTATTGGCTAAGGCGGATTTGGATTGGTCTAAATGGTTTGTCTACCATGGTGATGAGCGTTGTTTGCCTGTTGATCATGTCGATAGAAATAGCTTGATGGCTGAGAAGAGTTTCTTGCAAGCAGTGGCCATTCCAGAGGAACAGATTTTTAATATTCCAGCTGAGCTAGGGCCTGAGTTGGGCGCTCAAGCATACGCAGATGTAGTCGCCAAGGCATTACCTTTTGATATGGTGTTGTTAGGGATGGGAGAGGATGGTCATACAGCGAGCCTGTTTCCGGGCCATGTGCATGATCTTAATGCATTAACGCACGCCGTTTATAACTCACCTAAGCCGCCTTCAGAGCGTGTGTCTATGAGTGCAAAAGTACTTGGTGAAACACATGAGCTGCTATTTTTAATTACGGGTGCTAATAAACAAGAGGCTGTTAAAGCCTGGCGTGCAGGTGCGGACTTACCTGTAGCGACGATAGCGTGTAGTCATCCGATTGATATTTATATTGATAGTGATGCTTTGGGTGCGGGACTTTAATTTGTAATACAATAGGCGGTTTATTTATAGCAAGTCGCATTAATAATTATAAAAAAGGGGGATAGTGGTTTATGTGTTGGAGTGGAGAGGCGTCAGGCGTACTAGCTGTCGTAGGTCTTAGTACCGCAGCGTATGTGGCAATTAAGCAAGGGGAATCTAAAGAGCTTTGGATCCCATTAACGTATTTTGCTTTAATGGAGTTGTTGCAGGCAGCAACCTATGTTTACATCGATTTATGTGACAACCCTAATAATCAGATATTAACGTTGCTGGGATATTTACACGTATCCTTCCAGCCATTCTTTGTGAATATGGTGGCGATGTACTTTATTCCAAATAGCGTTAAGTTAAAAATTCGAACCACGGTTTATACCCTGTGTGCTATTGGTACTGTCGTTATGTTGATTAAAATGTACCCCTTTGCTTGGGCGGGTACTTGTAATGTAGGCATCGAAGGCTTCTGTGGTCCTCATGTATGTTCAACTTCGGGTGCTTGGCATATTGCGTGGCAAATGCCTTTAAATGGCTTGATGTCTGATCCTGTTAAATGGTTGTTTGGTTTTAATTGGGGTTTACATGCCTTTACTTATATCGTCGTTTCTTTCTGCTTACCGTTGGTTTATGGTTCTTGGCGCTTTGTGGGTTTTCATTATTTGATTGGGCCTTTTATTTCAGATATTACAACGTCAGATCCCAATGAGTATGCGGCTGTATGGTGCTTATTTTCTATTGCATTGTGTGTGTCAGTTATTAAGACACCGATTAGAAAATATCTACATGTTAAAAAGTGGCCATTTTATAAAACTGAAGTGGGGGATGAGCTCTAAGCTTTTACCTCTAAGATGAAATAACATTTGAAAACACAAAGTGCATCCGCCTTTGTGTTTTCTTTTAAGAGACTCTAAATAAGTTAGGTTAGGTTTTTTAATTTGCTCAGTTACAATCTTAAATTGGGTGGAATATTGATATGCTTATGTGTCGTAAACTTTTATTAAGTTTTCTAGTTGTCGGTAGTTTTTATATTAATACCTTGAGTTCGCCTGTAATAGCTGAGGTTATCTTAGAAGAGGCTGTTCAGCCTTCATTAAACTCAATAATGCCGGATCTAAAGCCCAAAGTTAAACCAAAACATAAATCTAAAAAGAAAACAGTCGTTATTACTCCGCCTATAGAGATTGATCCTGATCAACTTTATAAACCTTTAGATTTGTCTGTGCCCTTTAATGAGCAAGATAGTTTTGATTTGTTAACGGATAAGAAAAAAAACGGGCAAAATCAAACATCTGATTATTTTGATACAAAGACTAAGGCGAAGCCGAGAGCCTTAGAACTTAATGGTAATTTTATTACCTCACCTGAGCCAGAAATTGAAAAGAAAAAAACGGTTGATGGGGCAGGGATTAGTATCAATGTTAAGCCGGATTAAATAATCCAATCAATAATATGATCTTCTAAATCTAATTTGGGAGACTCAGATATTGCGTAATTGCTAATAGAAACGCCTTTTTTCTTCATGGCTTTGGTATTGCCTTTTATTAAAGGGTGCCAAGTAGGTAAGGGTTGGTTGTCGTTAAGGAGTCGATAGGCGCAAGTTGAAGGTAACCATTCATATTGAGCGGTGTCCATTGTTCTAATATTAAGACACTCAGGTACTAACGCATTGCGTTGACTGTAGTGCGAGCATTGACAGGTATTTATCTTAAGTAATTTGCACGCAACATCAGTAAAGAAAATCTCCCCAGTCTCTTCGTCTTCTAGTTTGTGTAAACAACATTTTCCACAATGATCACATAATGACTCCCATTCTTCGGGTGTCATTTCTGTTAGCTTTTTACTTGTCCAGAAAGTCATGGTGCACAGTAAAGTGAGGGTTAGGCGTTAGATGTTGCGTGATGTTGATCTGCAAGTTGTTTTAAAATCTCTTTGAAGTGAGCGTAACCTAGGATGTTAGGTACGCCTATTTCAGCTAATACACCTTGATAATGACTGGCTGCACGGCCCCCTACGATCAGCGCAACATCATTGCCGATCAATTTCTTTATGCGTCTTAATTCTTTAGCAACAATATTGTCTTCACTCGCAAAACTGATGCTTAATGTCAGTGCGCATGCATGGGTATATTTAACGGCTGCGGCAATTTCTTCGGCAGGTAGATTTGCCCCAAGATAGGTGACTTGCCAGCCACAAAGCTCAGCCATTATTGCGGCTAATAAAGCACCGAGTTCATGTAGTTGTCCAATAGGCGTACTAACAATCATTCTGGGTGCATTTGCAGGGCAGGGGTTGTTGTTTCTTAAAATGTAGGTGAGTGATCGTATTACAGATGACGTCATGTGTTCATGAACGGGTCTGAGTTCACCTGTTTTCCAACGCTCGCCAATTTTGGATAGTAATGGGCTTAAGAGTAGCTCAATGAAAGCTTCTGATCCCAATTCTACAATTGCATTTTCAAAGTGTGACTCTAAGGCTTGAGCATCAAAAGCTAATACGGCTCCATAGCATTTGACATTGTAATCTTCTGCTATGTGATATTTGTCTCTGATCGATGTTTGATTAAGTTCGGGTTGTAGCGTATTTGTAACCGCTTCAGTTTTAATTAATTGTTTAAGATCATCTAAGGACAGTTGGGCAATCTGGCTAATGCTGTGCCCATTGTTTGTGGCTTGATTAAGTAATTTTAAGCGAGCAATGTCTTGATCTGTATAAACTCTGTGTCCACCTGAAGTACGAACAGGGCTTACAGCTTGATAACGGCGCTCCCAGGCCCTAACAAGATCAGATTTAACGCCAGATCTTTTAGAAACTGTTCTAATTAAGTATTGCGCTGTATCATCATTAGTTACAGTCATAGTGCATTTTTATCGTATTAAAAATTATATGCTATCACAAACTTATACAAAACATTGACAAAAAATTTACATATTAGGTTTGTGGGTTTTTGTAGTGCTTGTCATTAAAAATACCAGCTTAGATGATAAATGCAAGTTACAGGGGCGTTTTATTGTCTTGATCAATGTGAGATAAAAAATTAAGTATAATGTTGGCTGTATGTTCATTCCTTATTTTTAGCCTAACTCAGAGTTTTTCATGTCATTAAAAGTTGCCCTCGCTCAAATTAACTTTGTGGTTGGAAATATAGCGGCAAATGTTGATGCTATCGTTACAGCGGCTGTTTATGCGCGAGATCAATTGCAAGCTGAATTGGTTGTTTTTCCTGAGTTAACCATTACCGGTTATCCCGCTGAAGACTTATTACTCCGTGCTGATTTTATTGCGGCTGCCAATAATGCTATTTATGAGTTGGCTGATCGCGTTACTGATATAGCCATCGTGGTGGGCTATCCTGAGTTAAAGGGTAAGCAACTCTATAATAGTGCTGTCGTGTTGTATCAAGGCGTCATCGTTGCCAATTATCGTAAGCAGTTTTTGCCCAATTATGGCGTATTTGATGAGCAGCGCTATTTTGTAGCGGGTAATGAGCCTAGCGTCTTTGAATTTAATGGCGTTTTTATTGGTTTATCTATTTGTGAAGATGTTTGGACTGATGGTTTTATAAACACTTATAAAGAGGCTGGCGCTGAATTAATGTTAACGTTGAATGCTTCTCCGTTCAATGCAGGAAAAGTGCATCAACGAGAGGCGGTTGTTTGTCAGCAAGTTAAAGAGGCAGGGCTGCCTTTGGTTTATGTTAATCAAGTTGGCGGGCAAGATGAGTTGATTTTTGATGGCGCTTCTTTTGTGGTCGATGCAAACGGACAAATCGTTTTTAGAGCCGAAGAGTTTAAAGAGCAAATCAGTGTGGTGGACTTTGATGGGGTAAATCCATTAAAGACTCACTGCGCACCACTATATAACTATATCTCCAGTGAATACCAAGCCTTAGTGCTGGGTATTAAAGATTATGTTAGAAAGAATGGTTTTAAAGGGGCTCTTTTAGGCCTGTCTGGGGGTATTGATTCTGCATTGGTTTTAGCTTTGGCTGTTGACGCTTTAGGTGCAGAGAGGGTTGAGGTAGTATTAATGCCTTCTGCCTATACGCAAGATATGAGTAATGAAGATGCTGTTTTAGAGGCAGAGGCCTTGCGGGTCAAATACCATATCATTCCTATCGCTCCCGCAGTCGAAGCTTTTACAGGTATGTTGGCAGAGGTCTTTGAAGGGACTGCTAAAGATACCACGGAAGAAAATATTCAGGCACGTTGTCGAGGTGTTATCTTGATGGCACTGTCTAATAAAAAAGGTAAGTTGTTGTTAACTACGGGCAATAAGAGTGAAATGAGCGTCGGTTATGCCACTTTGTATGGTGATATGGCCGGTGGATTTGCGCCTATTAAAGACGTACCTAAGTTGTTGGTTTATCAATTAGCTAATTATAGAAACAGTCTTTCTGCTGTGATTCCTGAGCGGGTTATTATCCGTCCACCTTCGGCTGAGTTGGCGCCCGATCAAGTGGATGCTGATTCTTTGCCTCCCTATGATGTTTTAGATCCTATTTTGGAGCGCTACGTAGAGCTCGATCAATCGGCTGATGAAATTGTGGCCGCGGGCTATAAGCAAGCTGATGTGGCTAGAGCCATTAGTTTAGTGGATCGAAATGAATATAAACGTAGACAGTCCCCCCCAGGTATAAAAATAACCAGTCGATCCTTTGGTCGTGATAGACGATATCCCATTACGTCAGGGTATCGTGGTGTTTAGTGATATGTCTGTAAATAAGAAAGCATAGGGTACCTCAATGATAGAAACGCATGAAATTATCAGCTATGTGGCTGCGACTTGCACTACGGCTTCATTTTTGCCGCAAGCAATCTTAACGATTAAAACCAAAGATACGGATGGTTTATCTTTAGGGATGTACAGTCTTTTTTCTATGGGTGTTTTATGTTGGTTAATTTATGGCATCTTAATTGAGGATGAGGCTATTTATATCGCTAACGCGATTACGCTGGTATTGGCTGGAATAATATTGTCATACAAAATTTACAATACTTTATTTAGGAAATAAATAATGACGAATAAAGTCACGTTGACTCAATTTATTATTGAGCAACAGAGGGAGTCACAAAATGCTTCAGGCACTTTTAGTGTATTGCTTAATAATATTGCTACTGCGTGTAAACAAATATCCCATTTGGTTAACCAAGGCGCGCTAGTAGGTGTTTTAGGAAGTGCAGAGTCAGAAAATGTTCAGGGTGAAGAGCAAAAGAAGTTAGATATTATTACCCATGACATTATGGTTAACTCGCTTAATTGGAATGGTTGCTTAGCGGGCATGGCCTCAGAAGAGATTGATGAAATAATTTCTATTCCTAGGCAATATCCAAGGGGTAAGTATTTGGTTCTATTCGATCCATTGGATGGTTCTTCAAATATTGATGTCAATTTGACAGTGGGTACTATTTTTTCTATCTTGCGTTGTGAAGAAGGCATTGAGCCTAAGACAGATGACTTTTTGCGACCAGGGCATGAGCAAGTTTGTGCAGGTTTTGTTTTATATGGCCCTTCGACAATGATGATGCTAACGACTGGGCAGGGTGTGAATGGCTTTACCTTAGATCAAGAAATAGGCGAGTTTATATTAACGCACCCTATCATCACTATTCCTGAAGAGACCAGTGAGTTTGCCATTAATATGTCTAATCAGCGTTTTTGGGAAAAGCCTATGCAACGCTATGTTGAAGAGTGTTTGCAGGGGGTGGAGGGGCCGCGGGGTAAAAACTTTAATATGCGTTGGTTAGCCTCATTGGTTGCAGAGGTGTATCGAATTTTAACGCGTGGCGGCGTTTTTATGTATCCCTACGATTTTAAAGATCCTTCTAAAGCAGGCCGATTACGCTTAATGTATGAGGCTAACCCTATGGCTTTTATTATTGAGCAGGCTGGTGGCGCTTGTTCAACTGGGCGTGAACGAATTCTTGATATTAAACCTTCTGGCATTCATCAGCGGGTGCCTTTAGTGTTAGGCTCAAAGAAAGAAGTAGAACGAATAGTCGAATATCATTTGGCATCTTAAGGCATAAGATTGTCCAAAACAGGTTTAAATTTTAATACCCCTACTTTTGATAAAAGAGAGGGGTATTTTTTGGGCTTTAATATCTATTGAATGTTGTCTAGGGTAGGTTAAGCGTTTCTGCAGACTTATTGAAATCAACGCCCACACTTACGATAAAGCTGGTTGCTTCCTCAATATCCATGGCTGATTTAATTAGTTTTGATTTGTCCACAATGATGGTAAAGCCAGAAGTAGGATTGGGTGATGTGGGAATAAATAATACATATTTGTTTTCGTAACGATTAGTGACGTATGCGGGCACCCATATGCCGTCCTTTGGATATTCAACATAAACAACTTCTTTGGCAATAGTTTGTTCATGTGAAGCAAGCATGTTGATTACTTTTTTTATGACTCGGTATACAGTGCTGATAAAAGGAATTTTGCTGATAATTAAATCAAATAAGTGAATGACCCATGATCGACCTTTTTCGGCAATAGTGCTGCCAATCCAAATTAATAAGATAAAACTAAAGACAAAAAATATTCCGGTATATAAATAATTGTCTGAAAAAGCGTAAACAACTTTGAAGAGGTCAGATATTAAATCTTTTACGAAAAAAATGATTTGTAAAACAACGACTATTGGAATGACTGAGAATGTACCTATCAAAAAATAGTTGAATAGTTTTTTTGTGAGTTCGTTCATGATATTCCTCGTATTAAAGTGCTTACATAAAGCTTAAATCAAGTGTGTGATGATTTTTGCTTTGTTGATTATCTGAATAGGTTAGCAGAAATAGTCTGTTTACTAAATGTTAATTTTAGTCGGCAGTGCTTGGGATTAATAATTTTTAATTACAGGCGTGAGTATTTTAATTATAAGTGTTGATTGTGCTTTACTATGTCTAGAAAACCTTTCTGTTTTATGAGTGCTCTTGGGTTAATTTATTGAGTTGAGTTGTTGATAATATGCAAAGAAATGTTTTGATAACAGGGGCTGCAAAGCGAATTGGTGCGGCTTGTGCGCGGTTGTTACATGATCAAGGATGTAATGTCTTTTTGCATTATAGATCTTCCGAAGTTGAGGCTTTGGCATTGTGTGAGGATTTAAATAAATTAAGACCTAATTCCGCTGTTACGATGCAAGCTGAGTTAACGAACAATTTAGAATTGGAAGCTTTGGCAACTAAGGCGTCTGAGATTTGGGGTGGATTAGATGTGTTAGTTAATAATGCGTCTTCTTTTTACCCAACCGAATTCTCTGATGTTACCGAGGAGCAGTGGGATGATTTATTGGGTAGTAATTTAAAGGCACCCTTTTTCTTAGTAAAAGCATTATCGGAAACATTGGCAAAAAATCAGGGCTGCGTGGTCAATATTGTTGATATTCATGCTGAGAGAGGATTAAAAAACTACCCTGTTTATAGTATAGCTAAGGCTGGGTTAGTGGCTATGACTAAGGTTCTGGCAAAAGAATTAGGGCCGGATGTGAGGGTTAATGCAATTGCCCCAGGTGCGATTATTTGGCCCGAAGCATTGGAGTCAGTAGATCAGCAACAAGAAATTCTGCAGAGGGTTGTGTTAAAGCGACAGGGTCAACCTGAAGATATAGCTAAAGCGGTAAGTTTTTTAATTGAAAATGCTAGCTATATGACGGGGCAAGTTTTAACGATTGATGGCGGTAGAACATTATTTTGTTAATCAATGGGCTAGTATTTATTCTTGTGAATTAGCGTATCCAATTGGGGGTGATGCGTTTTTGACTTAACTTTGATTTGTCATAGTTTAGCCAAATGGCTGCATAACTTTGTTGGCTAATTGGGTGTTTTAAATCAGGCGCTATTTCAGCTAAGGGCTCAAGTACAAAAGCATAGCGCTCTATTTCGTCACGTGGAATTTGTAATCTTCCATCATTAATAACCAAGTCATCATAAAGTATAAGGTCTAAATCTAGGGTCCGTGATGAGAATTTTTGGCTGTCACGAGAACGACCATTCTCTAATTCAATTTGTCGTAGCGTTTTGGCTGCATCTTTAACTGCTAAAGTCGATTTAAATCCTACAATCAAGTTGTAAAAAGTGTCGCCTACAAATCCAACGGCTTCTGATTCGTAGATACTTGAAATAGTCAGTGTGCCAAAGTGGGTTTTAAGCGCATCTAAACTGGCGGGAATGTGTTTATCTTTGTCTATATTGCTGCCTATGCTGATATATCCTTGATGCATAGTTTATTTCTCTCCTCGCTCAATTATGATGCCAACATCGCTTGCTCCTCGAATAGCACCTTTTTTATTCAACGTGATTTTTACCCAAGGTACATTGAATTCATTAATAATAATGTTAGCAATTTCAGAAATTAACTTTTCAACTAGAAAGAAGTTGCTTTCTTCTACGTAAGAAATGATGCGTTTAGAGACGGTTTTGTAGTCAAGTGTGTATTGAATATCATCAGTTTCAGCTGCTTTTTGAATATCAAATGCCATTTCAATATCGAGTGCAACAGTTTGTTTGGTTTCTCTTTCCCAATCATAGATTCCGATAATGGTTTCTATTTCGAGACCGCCTAAAAAGATGATATCCATGTTTATTTCCGGTTATTATGTGCGCTTTAAAATGTGTAAGTATCAGTCAAATGTGGATGTCTTACAAGTTCTGATGAGGAAAGATTTAAATGATTGAATGGTTGTTTGTCCCCGCGGCTTATTTTATAGGCTCAATTTCTAGTGCAATTATAATTTGTAAGTTGATGGGATTACCCGATCCCAGAGAGCAAGGATCTGGAAATCCAGGCGCTACGAATGTTATGCGTATTGGTGGAAAAAAAGCGGCGGCTATGACCTTGTTGGGGGATTTGTTAAAAGGTTTGTTGCCTGTTTATTTGGCAAAAGAACTAGGTGTTTCAGTCGATCTTATCGCAATTACAGGTGTTGCGGCGTTTTTAGGACATCTGTATCCGGTGTTTTTTAAGTTTGCCGGTGGTAAAGGGGTGGCTACTTCAATTGGAGTCTTATTAGGATTTTCTTGGGTGTTGGGTGCGGCGTTTGTAGGCACTTGGTTGTTGATTTATAAAGTAGGTAAGATTTCATCACTTTCGGCCTTATTCGCCTCTATTTTATCCCCTATTTACGCTTGGTATATTGTGGGTGATCTTTATTTGACAGGTGCTGCAGTTTTTATGATGCTCTTATTGTTGTGGCGTCATAGAAGCAATATACAGCGCCTAATAAAAGGAGAAGAGTAGTATTTTACTAAGAGATTTAATTAAAGTTCGCTCATAGGCCAGCGGGGGCGAGCATAAATTTCTAGCCCTAGGTTTACACCGCTAACTAAACGCTGATAGCCGGCGTAAGCGATCATAGCACCATTGTCAGTGCAAAACTCGGGTCTAGGAAAGTAAATGTCTGCTTGTTCTTTGATAACCATTTCGCTTAAACAAGATCTAATTTGTTGATTAGCACTTACGCCCCCTGCTACAACTAAGCGTTTAAGGCCAGTTTGTTGTAGTGCTCGTTTGCATTTAATGGCTAGGGTGTCTGCAACGGCTTCTTGGAAAGAAGCGGCAATATCGGCTTTTTCTTGAAAGGTTTTGTTTGAAGCATTTATTGTGTTGAGAGCAAATGTTTTCAAACCGCTAAAACTAAAATCTAAACCGGGTCTGTCTGTCATAGGGCGAGGGAATTTTATTGATGCCTGTCCTTGTATAGCGAGGGCTGATAATTTTGGGCCGCCTGGGTAGTCAAGTTCTAACATTTTGGCTGTCTTATCAAAAGCTTCCCCAGCTGCGTCATCAAGTGATTGTCCTAGTAGTTCGTACTTGCCTATGGCTTCAACTTTAACTAATAAGGTGTGACCGCCAGAAATTAATAGCGCAATAAAAGGAAATTCAGGTGCGTTTTCTTCTAGCATCGGTGCCAGTAGGTGACCTTCCATATGATGCACAGCTATCGCCGGAATTTGCCAAGTCCACGCCAGACTTTGGGCTGTTGCAGCACCCACTAATAACGCACCGATAAGACCTGGTCCCGCAGTGTAAGCAATCGCATTGATGTCTGTTTTTTGTAAGTTGCTTTCAGAGAGTGTTTGATTTATCAAGGGTACTAACTTACGAATATGGTCGCGCGAGGCAAGTTCTGGAACAACCCCGCCGTATTCGCTGTGCATGATGATTTGACTGTGTAAAACGTGGTTTATTAAGCCTTTTTGGGGGTGGTATATGGCTACTCCTGTTTCATCGCAGGAGGTTTCTATGCCTAAAACGTACATTGGTTTTTGAATTTTTTAAAAGTGAATGTATAATTGAGGGTTCTGTTTGTTCGTTGGATAAATATTATCCTTATACACACAATATTAACATAATTGGAATCATATAATGCCGTCAGTAAAAATTAAAGAAAACGAACCTTTTGACATTGCAATTCGTCGTTTTAAACGTGCTTGTGAGAAAGCAGGTGTATTAGCAGAAGTGCGTCGTCGTGAGTTTTATGAAAAACCAACGGCTGAGCGTAAACGTAAAGGCGCTGCGGCTGTTAAACGCCATTTGAAAAAATTAGCGCGTGAGCGTTATGCGTTGAAAAACTTACGTCGCGGTCGTCCTGTTCTTTAATATCAGGCTTCAATGATGGAGTTATTAACAGATCGTATCAAGGAAGATATGAAAGCCTCCATGAAAGGAGGGCATAAAGCACGGTTAGGTGTGATACGTTTAATTCTATCTGCAATTAAGCAAGTGGAAGTCGATGAGCGTATTGTGCTTGATAATGAAAGGACAATTTTAGTGCTCGATAAGATGTTGAAACAACGTCGAGAATCTATTAGGCTTTTTGCTGATGCAGATAGGCAGGATTTGATAGCAATTGAAGAGGCTGAAATTGCTGTGATACAAGATTTTCTGCCGCAAGCGCTAACGGATGAAGAGGTCGATTCGATGGTTGCTGGGGCAGTTCGAGAATCGGGTGCTGAGTCTGTTAAGGATATGGGTAAAGTAATGGCTTTACTGAAAACGCAGATGCAAGGTCGTGCTGATATGTCTGTCGTTAGTGTCAAAATTAAGACTGCTTTAACTGAATAATACTTTGAGTCCGGCTAATTATGACCGGTAGAATTTCTCGAGAGTTTATTGATGAGCTTTTAGTGCGAGTTGATATAGTTGATTTAATCGATTCGCGCGTACCACTTAAAAAAACGGGTAGTAATTATGTTGCTCGTTGCCCTTTTCATACCGAAAAATCCCCTAGCTTTTCAGTAAATCGTAGTAAACAATTTTTCCATTGCTTTGGTTGTGGTGCAAGTGGTAATTCCATAAGTTTTTTGATGGACTTCGGACATTTGAGTTTTGTAGAGGCGGTTGAGGATTTGGCTGCTTTTGCGGGTGTATCAGTTCGAATGGATTCAAATGGAAAAGAGCTGCAGAAGCCTGCGGGACAAAGTTTAGGTGATTTGTATCTTTTGATGGAGCAGGTTGCAAACTACTATGTAGAAGAGTTGCGAAAAAATGCGGGTGCGATTGATTACCTAAAATCAAGGCAAGTTAAAGGAGAGATTGCTCGAGATTTTATGCTGGGTTATGCGCCTGATAAGTGGGGAGGGGTCGCTAATCAATTCGATCAGAAATTATTGGTAGAGGCTGGTCTGGTAGTTGTTAAGGATGATGGCAAGGTCTATGATCGGTTTCGGAATAGGATTATGTATCCTATTCGAGATAAGCGTTCGCGTATTGTTGGTTTTGGCGGACGAGTTTTGGATGACTCGTTACCAAAATACTTAAATTCTCCTGAAACTTCTTTGTTCCATAAGGGTAAAGAGGTTTATGGGTTGTATGAGTTGCTTGCAAAAAATCCGAAACCACAAAGAATATTAATTGTTGAAGGTTACATGGATGTTATTGCTTTGGCTCAATATGGAATAAATTATTCAGTCGCTGCATTAGGGACAGCAACGTCTCAAGCGCACCTTGATTTATTATTTCGTTTCACTTCAGAGATTGTGTTTTGTTTTGATGGTGATAAGGCAGGGCGCGAAGCGGCTTGGAAAGTCATGGAGGCGGCTTTTTCTTCATTAAAAGATGGGCGGTCATGCAGAATAATGTTGTTGCCTGAGCAGCATGATCCAGACTCTTTGATCCGTAATGAGGGTGTTGATAGTTTTGTTGATAGAGTAACTAGTGCTCAGGTCTTGTCTGATTATTTCTACGAGCAAATTGCCTCCGGGTTAAATCTTAATGAGATGGAAGCAAGAGCGCAGTTAATAGCCAAGGTTAAACCTTACATAGAGAAACTACAAGAAAGCGCATTTAAAGAAATGATGTCGGCTAGGCTAAAGGAATTGTCAGGTGTTAAAAAAGTGGCAGCTTTAGAAAATAACCAAGTCACTATCGGTATGGCTACACGTAAGCCCAATACTCAAGAAATTAATCGGTTGTCATCTTCTCGGGTTGCTGTAGCTCTACTTTTGCAAAAGCCTGAATTAGCCTATCTACTCGAAAAGCAAGAAATTGATTGGACCGGCATAGAGTTTAGAGGAGTTGAATTATTTAAGAATATTCAACGACTGGTCTTGGATAAGAAAATTGTAAATTCCGCTGTATTGCTAGAATATTATCGTGATTTGCCTGAAGAAAAAGCAGTAAAAGCTTTGGCAGTATTGGATGTTCATGTTGAGGAAGATCAGGTTGATGATGTTTTTATTGATGCTTTAAATGGATTGCTCAAGCAGGCGCGCGAAGCGGGGATATTGAGATTGCAGGCAAAAGCACAAAATGAAGGCTTAAATAGTGAAGAGCAGGACTTGTTGGTTGCTATGTTGGTGGGTAAGTGATTTACTTGTCTAATAACATATAGTACAATCATCAGTTGATTAAAGTAGTGCTGGGCAACGCATTTAGTGAGTAAATAATGAATTCAGAACAGCAACAGTCTCAGCTTAAACAATTGATTGCTAAAGGTAAAATGCAGGGTTATCTGACATTTGCCGAAGTGAATGATCACCTGCCGAGTGACATTGTTGATCCTGAGCAGATCGAAGATATAATTAGTATGATCAATGAGATGGGTATTCAGGTGTATGAAACTGCACCCGATGAAGACTCGCTCATAACAGATTCAGCGGCCTTAACTACTGATGATGAGGATGCTGAAGAAGTAGCTGCACTTGCATCAGTTGATAGTGAATTTGGTAGAACTACCGATCCAGTTCGTATGTATATGCGCGAAATGGGCTCTGTTGAATTGTTGACTAGAGCTGATGAGTTAAAAATAGCTAAGCGCATAGAAGAAGGTCAGCAACAGTTAGTAAAATCAATTTCAAGATCTTGCTTTGTGGTTGACGAGTTCTTGAAGTCTTTTGATTCAATATCCGATGAAGAAGGTGGTATCAAGTTAGGAGATCTGATTTCTGGATTTGTTGATCTAAGTGAGCCTGAAGATTTAGCGGTTGCATTGCCTGCTATTGAAGGTTCGGATGTTGCTGATGTTGTCGAAGAAACGGTAGTTGCAGTAGATGAAGAGTTAAAAGGCCTTAATTATGATGAAGTTAAGGAAAAGGTTGAAGAGCTCAGAAAGCAGTTAAAAGTAGCATCAAGTGCAATAAAAAAACACGGATATACTAACGAAAAAACAGAGGAAGCATTTGAATTACTCGCTGATTTATTCATGGAGTTTAAATGGGCGCCTCAATACTTAAAGAAGTTAACAACAATTATTCCAAACGGGATATCCGTTGTACGTGAACAAGAAAGATTTATTTTAGAGGTCTTTGTTAAAGAAACAGGGATGTCTCGAAAAGATTTTATTGCAACATTTACAGAAAATGAATCTAATTCTAAATGGTTAGATGGTCATTTAAGTGGTCATAGTTACTCAGAAGTATTAAAAGGCCGCGAAAAAGAATTGAGAAAAGCGCAAAAAATATTAGCTGATGTTGAGGCTGAATATGGATTGACTGTTAATGGTTTAAAAGACATTAATAGACGTATGACTATTAGTGAAGCTAAGGCCAGACGCGCTAAAAAAGAAATGATCGAGGCCAATTTAAGGTTAGTAATTTCGATAGCAAAAAAATACACCAATCGTGGTTTGCAGTTCTTGGATTTAATCCAAGAGGGTAATATTGGCCTTATGAAAGCGGTTGATAAGTTTGAATATCGACGTGGCTATAAGTTCTCAACCTATGCAACTTGGTGGATTAGACAGGCTATAACCCGATCGATTGCTGATCAAGCTAGAACGATTCGTATTCCAGTGCATATGATTGAAACGATCAATAAACTGAATAGAATCTCTAGACAAATTTTGCAAGAGTTAGGCAGAGAAGCGACACCTGAAGAGTTAGCTGAGCGTATGGAAATGCCAGAAGACAAGGTACGTAAGGTATTAAAGATAGCAAAAGAACCTATCTCAATGGAAACGCCTATCGGTGATGATGAAGATTCACATTTAGGTGACTTTATTGAAGATGCTAAAGTGTTATCTCCTGTAGAAGCAGCTACAATAGCAGGATTGAGAGAATCAACTCAAAATGTATTGGCTGGTTTGACAGCAAGAGAAGCAAAAGTTTTACGTATGCGCTTTGGTATTAATATGAATACTGATCATACGTTAGAAGAAGTAGGTAAACAGTTTGACGTTACAAGAGAAAGAATTCGTCAAATTGAAGCTAAAGCCTTAAGAAAATTAAGGCACCCATCTAGATCAGAGCAACTAAGATGCTTCTTAGATGGTGAGTAAATAGTATAGGGGCCCTTAGCTCAGTTGGTTAGAGCGTCCGACTCATAATCGGCAGGTCGTAGGTTCAAGTCCTACAGGGCCCACCATATCAAACAATAGGCTGCTTAATGCAGCCTTTTGTGTATTCAGCATAGTTCATTAATATTAAGGTGGTGACGTGAGCAATAACTTTAGTTTTACATCAGAATCAGTTTCAGAAGGGCATCCAGATAAGGTAGCGGATCAAATATCAGATGCGGTACTTGACGCGTTATTAGAGCAAGATCCACGTTCACGTGTTGCTTGTGAAACGCTGGTTAAAACAGGCATGGTTATTCTTGCAGGTGAAGTGACAACCAACGCCAATGTTGACTTAGAAGCCTTAGTTAGAAAAGTAGTTTGTGACATCGGTTATGACCATGGTGATATTGGCTTTGATGGCCAAAGCTGTGCGGTATTAAATGCGATTGGTAAACAATCGGCTGATATAGCCATGGGTGTTGATGAAGATGAAAATCATGAGCAAGGCGCCGGTGACCAAGGCTTGATGTTTGGTTACGCCAGTAACGAAACAGATGTATTAATGCCAGCCCCTATTACTTATTCGCATTTATTAGTAAAGCGTCAGGCAGAGGTGCGTAAAAACAATTCCTTACCTTGGCTTAGACCGGATGCTAAAAGTCAAATTACCTTCAGATATGAGAATAACAAACCCGTCGCTATTGACGCGGTGGTATTGTCTACTCAGCATTCACCTGATATCAGCAACAAAGCATTACATGAAGCCGTGATGGATGAAATCATCCTACCTGTATTGCCTAAAGAATGGTTACACAAAGACACCAAATATTTCATCAACCCAACCGGTCAATTCATAATCGGTGGTCCCGTAGGCGATTGTGGCTTGACAGGTCGTAAAATCATTGTAGATTCATACGGTGGCATGGCAAGACATGGTGGCGGAGCATTCTCGGGTAAAGATCCCTCAAAAGTGGATCGCTCAGCAGCCTACATGGCACGTTATGTGGCAAAAAACATAGTGGCAGCAGGTCTTGCAGAGCGTTGTGAGATACAAGTGTCATACGCTATCGGTGTAGCAGAACCTACTTCAATTACCGTTGAAACCTTTGGTACCAGCAAATTAAGCGAAGATCGCTTAGTGCAAATCGTCAGAGATAACTTTGACTTAAGACCTAAAGGTTTGATTAATCAATTGGGTTTATTAAAACCAATTTATCAACCGACTGCGTCTTATGGACATTTTGGCCGTACTGAAGAGACCTTCAGCTGGGAAAAAACCGATAAAGTTGATGCATTGAAAGATGCGGCAGGCCTTTAATTAAATACACAAACTGGAAACTAAATGAGCCAACAAGATTACAAAGTAGCCGATATCGCTTTAGCGGCATGGGGTCGTAAAGAAATTAATATTGCTGAAACAGAAATGCCAGGCTTAATGGCCTTACGCACTGAATTTGGTCAAGAGCAACCGTTAAAAGGTGCCCGTATTGCCGGTTGTTTACATATGACTATTCAAACAGCGGTATTGATTGAAACGTTGACGGCCTTAGGCGCAGAAGTGCGTTGGTCATCTTGTAATATCTTCTCAACACAAGATCACGCGGCAGCAGCGATTGCTGACGCTGGCATTCCTGTGTTTGCTTGGAAAGGTGAAACAGAAGCAGAAGCTGAGTGGTGCATTGAGCAAACTATTGTGGGTACAAATGGCTGGCGTCCGAATATGATCTTGGATGATGGCGGTGATTTAACCACCATGATGCATGATAAATTCCCAGAATTAATGGCTGATGTAAAAGGCCTATCAGAAGAAACCACCACCGGTGTGTTGCGTTTATATGAAATGGTTACAAAAGGTACTTTAAAAGTACCGGCGTTTAACGTAAACGATTCTGTTACCAAATCAAAATTTGATAACCTTTATGGTTGCCGTGAATCTTTAGTTGATGGTATTAAACGTGCCACTGACGTCATGATCGCCGGTAAAATTGCAGTTGTTTGTGGTTATGGTGACGTCGGTAAAGGTTGTGCGCAATCTTTACGTGGCTTAGGTGCAACGGTATGGATTACAGAAATTGATCCTATCTGTGCATTACAAGCAGCGATGGAAGGTTACCGTGTCGTAACCATGGAAGAAGCGGCTCCGTTAGCTAACATCTTTGTAACAGCCACAGGTAACTTTAGCATTATTACCCATGACCACATGGTAGCCATGCGTGATCAAGCCATCGTGTGTAACATCGGCCACTTTGATGCAGAGATTGAAATTGCCTCATTGCGTCAATACGAATGGGAAAACATTAAACCGCAAGTGGATCATGTCATCTTCCCAGACGGCAAACGCTTAATCATCTTAGCGGAAGGCCGTTTAGTGAACCTAGGTTGTGCTACAGGCCATCCTAGTTTTGTGATGTCTAACTCATTCTGTAACCAAGTATTGGCACAAATCGAGTTATGGAAAAATGCCGCGAGCTACGAAAATAAAGTCTATATCTTACCTAAGATATTAGATGAGAAAGTAGCTAGATCACACTTAGCTCAAATTGGTGTTAATCTAACGACCTTAACTGAAGCACAAGCTAAATACATCAATGTGCCAGTAGCTGGCCCTTATAAAGCGGATCATTACCGTTATTAAAAACCAGTCGAGACTGAAGACGATAATCGTGATTACGATTATCGTCTTCATGTACTGACCATACAGGAAGTTTTAGCAGGGCAGTGGGGCTCCATTATTATAATTAGATCAGTGAGATTAGAATGACATCACACAATAAACATCCCCAATTGTTCAGCTTTGAGTTTTACCCGCCTAAAACAGAAGAAGGCGTTGTTAGTCTTCAATCAGTACGCAATCAATTAGCCGCACTAAAACCTGATTTTTTCTCAGTCACTTTTGGCGCAGGTGGATCTACCCGCGACAAAACCCTGGATACCGTGATTGATATTCAATCTAAAGGCATCTTAGCAGCCCCACATTTATCGTGCGTGGGTTCCACGAAAGATAATATTCGTACTATTCTTAAAAATTATCAAGATAGCGGCATCTCTAAAATAGTAGCGCTACGTGGAGATTTACCTTCAGGTATGTTATCGGCGGGCGAGTTTCGTTATGCTAATGAATTAGTCGATTTTATTAGAGCGGAAACGGGTGATGATTTTCAGATACATGTCGCCGCTTATCCAGAAGTCCATCCTCAAGCCAGCAGTGCTGCAGAAGACTTTAAGAACTTTAAGCGTAAGGTAGATGCAGGCGCGAATGCCGCGATTACCCAGTATTTTTATAATGCCGATGCCTACTTTTACTTCTTAGATACTTGTGAGAAAAACGGTATTAATATTCCAATCGTTCCAGGTATCATGCCCATTACTCAATATGCCCAATTGTTCCGTTTTTCAGAAATGTGTGGCGCAGATATTCCTCGTTGGTTGAGAAAACGTTTAGAGGGCTTTGGTGATGACAGGGCTTCTATCCAAGCATTTGGTGCAGAATTGGTGACTCAGTTATGCCAACGATTACTCAATAATGGCGCCCCTGGATTACATTTTTATACTATGAATCAGGCTGCCCCCACCTTGGCTATATTGAATAATCTAGAATTAAAAACAGACGCCTAAAGCAATTTGCTTAGTGAGTCTGCAGATGACAAATAAAACGTTAGCCTCCCGAGATCTTTCAGTATTGTGGCATCCATGCTCACAAATGAAAGACCATGAAAAGTCCCCCTTAATACCTATAAAAAAAGGCCAAGGTGTTTGGTTAGAAGATTTTGATGGGAATCGATATTTAGATGCCATCAGTTCTTGGTGGGTCAATCTATTCGGTCATGCAAATCCTTACATTAATGCAGCTTTAAAAGATCAGTTAGATAGTCTTGAGCATGTTATTTTTGCTGGATTTACGCATGAGTCCGCTATTAAATTAGCCGAGCAATTAGTTGATTTATCACCAGTAGGCTTAGATCGATGTTTTTATGCGGATAATGGCTCAGCAGCAGTAGAAGTTGCATTGAAAATGAGTTTTCACTATTGGCGCAATAAAGGCCAAACTCAGAAAACAAAATTTATTACCCTAGAAAATAGTTACCACGGTGAAACCTTGGGTGCATTAGCCGTTGGTAATGTGGCCTTATATAAGGAAACTTATGCGCCGTTATTAATGGACGTAATAACTGTACCCGGTCCTGATTGTTATAACAGGGATGCTGGAGAGTCTTGGGCTGATTATTCCACGCGTCGTTTTGCCTTAATGGAACAGGTTTTACAACAACACTCGGACGACTGTTGTGCTGTTATCATTGAGCCATTAGTGCAATGTGCCGGCAGTATGCGCATGTACGATCCTGCTTATTTAAGTTTGTTACGAGCCGCTTGTGATAAATATCAAGTTCATCTTATTGCCGATGAAATTGCCGTAGGTTTTGGTCGCACGGGTACTCTATTTGCGTGTGAACAAGCCACTATAACGCCAGACTTTATGTGCTTATCAAAAGGATTAACGGGCGGATATTTACCGTTATCAGCCGTTTTAACCACAGATAATATCTACCAAGCTTTTTATGATGATTATCAAAACCTCACCGCTTTTTTACATTCACATAGTTATACGGGTAATGCCCTAGCTTGTAGAGCAGGTTTAGCTACCTTAGAGATCTTTCAACAGCAACCCATTATTGAGAATAATAAACAGTTGGCTGTCACGCTGTCTAAAGTGGCTGCTCGGTTTCATGAACACCCGAATGTTGCAGAAGTCAGACAAACTGGGTTGATATTGGCTATTGAATTAGTTAAAAATAAACAGACGCGTGAGCCCTTTCCATGGCAGGAAAGACGGGGTCAAAAAGTATATCAATATGCTTTATCTAAAGGAGTTTTGTTACGTCCTTTAGGAAATGTGATTTATTTTATGCCACCCTATATAATTACTGCAGAACAATTGGAACTGCTTGCCGATGTGGCATGGCAAGGTATCCAAATAGCGGTTAAGAATTAGTATATGCGCATATCTCGACTTTACACACCCGCTGAATTAAATACCGGTAAACAAATCGAATTAGATGATGAAAATGCACATTATGTTCGAACCGTATTACGATTAAAGAAAGATGCGGAGATTCTTCTTTTTAATGGATCTGGCGGTGAGTATCTCTGCAGCATTATCGAGGTGAGTCGGCGAGCTGTAGTGATAGATATTAAGCAATGGGATAATCGTAGCGCTGAATCCACATTGACAGTGCATTTAGGACTGGGTATCTCTCGTGGCGATAGAATGGATTTTTCGGTACAAAAAGTAGTGGAACTGGGGGTTAATCTTATTACACCTCTAATTACCGAGCGTTGCCAAGTGCAGTTTAAAGGTGAAAAGAAATCTCAGCGTTGGATACATTGGCAAAAAATTGTCCAACATGCAACCGAACAAAGTGGCCGTACTCAGTTACCTGAATTACTAGAAATTGATAGATTAAGTGCCTGGGTAAGTCAACAACAAGGCTTAAAAGTGTTTTTAGATCCTTATGCTGAACAGTGTTTATCTGATTTAGAACGCCCCACACAAGTCACGCTATTAGTGGGGCCAGAAGGTGGGTTTTCTGATGCGGAGCGAGAAATAGCTAAAGCGTCGGGGTTTATTCCGGTGAGAATGGGCGCACGTATACTTAGAACAGAAACGGCAGCGTTAGCCGCTTTATCTGCAGTGCAGATGTTATGGGGCGATTTTGGTGTAGGTCTATCAAATGATCAATAAGTTATTATGGAGACAGCAGAGTGCGCTATAGCGGAGTATTAACGGGATTACGCTATATAAGCTATACCCTAGTTCCGGCGTTAGTTTTATTAGTTTCTTTATCACTGGCTACGGTAGTTTCTTACTTGATTGTGCATTTTTATAGTGATGCTGTACCGTTAAGACAGCTCATTTCAAGAATTACTCAAGGCTTGTTAGTGTTGAGTATTTTTCCGTTTATGTCTTATTTAAACATTAATAAACAAGATGTTGGTTACGCTCCCCTTAAGGCTTTTTTAAAGCAATTAGGGCTCGGTATTGGGATAGGTTTTGTTGTACTTATTCCCGTTTTTCTAGTGTTAGATTTTTTAAAGATTATTGTCATTAATAAATCCCAACCCTGGGGATGGGGTATTTTGTTAAATACGTTGTCTATTAATCTGGGATTAGCTTTTTTGATTGCTTTATTAGAAGAGTCGCTTTTTAGAGGCTTGTTATGGACCAGTTTAAGTAAAAAGTTGCCGTCTATCATGGCCGTATTAGTGAGTGCAGTCTATTTTGCGGGCTTACATTTTTTAACCGCTAAAACACATTTACCCACTTCAACACTAACTGTTTGGAGCGGTTTTAGTCTATGGCCAGAAGCGTTTAACAACGTGATTAGTCCCAGACATTATTCGGCTTTATTGGCTTTGATGATGGTTGGAGTTTTCTTGGGTTTGTTAAGAAGTCAGTTTAATATGAGCCTAGGACTCTGTATTGGATGCCATTGTAGTTGGGTATGGCAGATTAAGACGTGTAAAAAATTCTTTAATACGGATGTTAGCTCACCCTATAACGATTGGGTGAGCAGTTATGATGGAATTACAGGCCCCTTAGTCTCGGCATGGCTAGCAATCATTATCTTGGTGTATTTTACTTATCGATATCTAGCAGACGAAATTCGATTAGCTCATTAATCTCTAAAATTGTCGTACTGTAACGGCGTCTCTAATTTTTCATCGCGTAACATTTGAATCACTTCTTGAAGGTCATCACGTTTTTTACCGGTTACACGCACTTTATCACCATTGATAGCCGCTTGAACTTTTAGCTTTTTGTCTTTAATCAACTTAACGATTTTCTTGGCTGTGGTTGAGTCTAGCCCTTGTTTAAGGGTGATTTCTTGACGCATTAACTTGCCACCGGTCCCTTTAGGATCACCCACATCCATACAGCCGACATCAACACCACGACGGCTTAATTTAGCGACGACGACGCTGAACATTTGTTGTAATTGAAAAGTTGATTCAGAGATCATCACCAATTTTTCATCAGTGAGTTCAAAACTTGAGCTGGTGCCTTTAAAATCAAAACGAGTGCTCACTTCTTTATTAGCTTGGTCAACTGCGTTTTTAACTTCGTGAGTGTCAAATTCAGAAATAATGTCAAAGGAAGGCATAGGTGTAAATTATAAATAATTAAAAGGGGACTATTTTACAACGATTTATTGTGGTTGATAACCTCAGTGACGGCATTAATGCGTAAGCGTCTTAATGCAGAGCCAAACTCTGGGCCCTTCAAGCCGCTATTGATGATTTCAGTATTATCGATTGCATTTGCCGCTGTAGCCGCATCGTAAAAAAGTTTAGCTTGAGGATAAGGATTTTCCTCAAAGCCTGTTCTGCCTTTTGCATCTGCTTCACACGCTAATAAAAATTCAGCGAGCGAGTTATCGGCTTTAAAAGCACCTAGCGTTTGAAGTGTATCGGTTAAAGTAGTCGCTCGTAATTCAAAAGCTTTGTGGCAATGCGTATGATATTCCATGACCTGTCTAGCGAGAGATTTAAAACTATTTGGCACGCGTAAGCGGGCAGATAAAGCCTCTAGCACGGGTAAACCTTTTTGTTCATGGCCATGATGGCTAGGCCAATATTCAGATAAGGTGAGGCCTTTGCCTAAATCATGCACTAAAGCCGCAAAACGTACTTCAGGTTTTTCTGATAATTTGACAGCCTGTTGCAGACACATCAATGAATGGATGCCGGTATCAATTTCAGGATGATATCTTGCGGGTTGAGGAACGCCAAATAAGCGATCAAGCTCAGGTAAAATTTTCTTCAGTGCGGAACAATCTCTTAAGGTTGTAAAAAAAGCTTCGGGCGTTTGTTCTTTAAGGGCCTTAAATAACTCTGCCCAGACACGCTCTGGCACCAGAGCATCTACTTCCCCACTTTTAACCATGGACTGCATTAATGCTTTAGTTTCAGGGGCAATCGTAAAACCAAGATGGGCAAACCTTGCTGCAAAGCGGGCAATACGTAAAATACGCACCGGATCTTCAGAAAAGGCCGGGGAAATATGGCGGAATATTCTATTATTTAAATCTTGTTGGCCGCCATAAGGGTCGATTAATTCACCGTCTGGCGTCATAGCAATGGCATTAATGGTTAAATCGCGACGAATTAAGTCTTGCTCAAGGGTTACTTCAGGGGAAGCGTGTACGGTAAAACCTTTATAACCGGGTGCAGTTTTACGTTCTGTTCGGGCCAGCGCATATTCTTCATGGGTTTTAGGATGTAGAAAAACGGGGAAGTCTTTTCCGACAGGTCTAAATCCTTGGGCGATCATGGATTCGGGAGTTTCAGCGATCACTACCCAATCTTTTTCTAAAATGGGTAAGCCAAGTAACTTATCGCGAACTGCGCCACCCACTAGGTATGTTTTCATTATTTATGCATGTTTGTTTAAGTTAACGCTAGAATAACATAAGCCCAAAGCGAAATAAAAATACCCCAATGGGGAATAGCTATTCGTTAAGTTTTATAAAATAATCAGAAGTTAACCATTCAATTCTACGAGGTATACGTGTCAGATATTATGTTGGTGAGTAGCGTGTTGGGTATCGTTTCAGGACTTTTAGCGGGCTTATTTGGAATTGGTGGTGGTTTAGTCATAGTGCCGGTATTGGCGGTTTTATTTAAGGCGCACGGTTTCTCTGCTGATTTAATTATGATTATGGCGGTTGCAACCTCTTTGGCCGTTATTTCCTTTACGGCGGTTTCTTCTGTATGGGCTCATCACCGTTTGGGGTCAGTTATATGGCCCAAAGTGCTTAGACTTGTGCCAGGGATTATTGTGGGTTCTGCTGTGGGTGCAATGGTGGCTAAGCAAATCAGTGCTGAAGGGTTGCGAATTTTTTTAGTCGTGTTCTTACTTTATGTCGGTATACAAATGGCATTGGAGATCACGCCTAAAGCAGGTCTGTTAAAACAATCAAGACTCTTAGATTTTTTTGTGGCGATTATTATTGGATTATTATCAGCGATTGTCGGTATAGGGGGTGGGACTTTAACTGTCCCTTATTTAGTTCGCGGACAGATGATCATGCGCAATGCCGTGGCGATTTCTAGTGCGTGTGGATTACCTATTGCCGTTGCGGGTACCACTAGTTATATCCTTCTTGGTTTGAACGTGGGTAATTTACCCGAAGGTAGTATAGGTTATATCTATTTACCCGCTTTTTTAGCGACCGGCTTAACCAGTATATTAACAGCACCCTTAGGTGCAAAATTGGCACATCGATTACCCGCTAAAAAATTGAAGCGTTACTTCTCGTTGTTGTTATTTGTGATGGCGGCTAAATTGGTTTGGCTTTAAAGGTTGGTCGTTTAACTGATTGCTGAGAAATGATAAGAGGGTGGAGAAGCATCAAATAATGTTGCAATCTTCAGCAATGCGGGCTATTTCTATAAGAGAGTTCGCACGTAATTTCTTTCTGATTTGAGTGCCATAATTGGCGACAGTTTTATAGTTCAAGCATAATTCTTCAGCAATAGAGTAAACAGTCACGCCTTGCGCTAAGAGCTTAAACACATCAAATTCTCGGGCTGAGAAATCTTCAATAATAGTTTGATAATGATCGATATTGCCTGTTGATGTTGTGGTTTTTAATAAACCTTTTTCCACATAAATTTCGCCCAGCATAACGGCGTTAATGGCCTCCAATAACAGTTCCGGCGCACTGTTTTTAGTGATGTAGCCTTTAGCCCCGGCATTGAGCGCGCGGTTAATATAAACCTGTTCGTGATGAACACTAAAAACTAAAATAAGTACATTACTGTCTCTTTGGCAAAGTCGCTTGATTGTTTCTAGGCCGCCAATGCCTGGCATAGACAAATCCATAATGACTAAATCCGGTTTTAATGTTTGATAGTCTTGCAGCGCAGATTCACCACGTGAGGCTTCTGCAATCACTTCAATAGCCTCATGTGTTGCTAAAAGCATTTTAAAACCAGCACGGACAATGGCATGGTCATCCACTAAAAGAATACGGATTTTATGGGTCTTCATAAGGGGATTTTTACAGATATGCTCATGCCTTGCTGGGGCATAGACATAAAGCTAATCTCACCATTCAGTGACTTTATACGTTCTTTCATACCTAATAAGCCAAAACCGGGTTGATTTGCAGTTAAATCACAACCTAAGCCATTATCGCGAATGTTTAAAATAAGCTCAGTTGAGGGCTGTTCAATTATATCTAATTGAATATTAACTGCGCTGGCTTGAGCGTGTCTAATTACATTCGTTAGGCATTCTTGAATAACTCTAAAAGTTTGTATTGCTTTGTTTTTGTCAATTCCATCGACACTGTCATTACAGTTGATTGTTAAGCTAAGACCCGAATTGCGTTCTGCCCAATGCTGTATCAAATCTTCTAAACAGGCTTTTAAACCCAATTCGGTGAGCACTAAAGGATGGAGTTGTTGCATCATCGATCTAACAACTAACATTAAATGGTTACAAATACTCACAATAGCTCCAGAGATTTTTTCATGGTCTGCTGTGGGATGCGCCGCCGTGACCGCCATCACTTTAATAGCGGTGAGAGATTGGCCTAATTCATCGTGAAGTTCTTGTGATAAGCGTTGGCGTTCATCTTCTTGGATGCTTAAGGAGTGTTGCGTTAAGGCACTGTTTTCTTTGCGCGTTTTGTCCAGTTCCACCATCAGGTGATTCATCGCATTTGCAATGCTATCAAATTCTTGAATAGCAAAGGGAGGGAGTTTTTGTTGATAGTTGCCGGTTTCAATAGTGCCTAGAGTCTTAACAATAACGGCAATAGATTTTAATGATTTATTGAGAGCAAGGCTGACAGCTACAAAGGTAACTAGGGTTAGCACTAAAATTAAACTTAAAAAGCGGAGAGTCTCTTCCCATATTTCAGTAATTTCATCTAGGGGTTGGGCTTGGATGAGTAACTTTAAAGACTGGCCGTTTTGAGTTTTAATGTGATGACTAACGGTGGGGTAATCGCTTTGGACTAATTTGACAAACCACGCAGGCGGCATGTCTTCAGGGTGGCTGGGTTGATTATCTCCCGCAAAGTGAATAATTTGGCCATCAGGTTTTTCTATCTGAATGCTTAGGTGGCGGGTTTGTTGCAACGTTCGGAAATGTGATAAATCATCACTCTGCTGAAAAACACCGTTATTATCTAAGCTTAAAGCAATGAGTTGCAGGGCAAGATGACTGGAGGCGTCTATTTCTTTATTAACGGATTTTTGCGCTTGCCAGATAGCAAGCGCAGTGCCTAAAATTAAAATGCATAAGGCAGAACATAAAATGCGATAAATGATCTGCTTTCGTAGGCTCATATGATGTTGCCTAATGATAAAAGGTTTGCGTTACTCCCAGTGAACTTTAACGCCCGCATAAGCCGTTGCAGGTGCACTGGGGCCTTGGAACTGTGTTGTCCCACCCGTGAAGAAGTTTGTACCCAATTGACCAAACGTGGCGTAATGGTTATCCAAAACATTACGCCCCATTGCAAATAGTTCAACATTTTTAGTAATAACATAACGGCTATTAAGGTTAACAACGGTATAGTCAGAAATTTGAGAATGGGTGTTAGCATCATCCCCCCGTGCATATTGACTAGAGACATATTGTGCGTCACCTCCTAAGAAGAAATGCTGAAATAATTCATATTCTGAGCCAAACTTAAGGGTGTTTTCAGGGATGCTGGGTATTTTGTTGCCTGCAACCACCGTATTTGTATTCGGGAGAGGTAATCCATTGGATAATTCAGCCGAAGATTGATAAGTAGCATCAACAAAACCGTAGTTAATATACCAATTTAACTTCTCAAAGGCTAAGCCATTTAAACCAAACTCGATGCCTTGGCGTTTAGTTTTTCCCACATTAGCAAAGTAGCCTTGGATACTATTAAGATTCTGAAACAAAATATCATTGGTATTAATCGTTTCATAAAAAGATAAATTCCATTTAAGCGCCGTGCTAAATTTACCTCTAAAACCGGTTTCTAAGGTATGTGAGACCACTGCTTTAAGTGGCGGGTCCGATACAAAACTATTAGGTAGAGAACAAGGGGCGGCAGGATCTGCACAGGTAAGTTCTACCGGTGTCGGCGCTCTAAAGCCTTCGTTGTAATTAAAGTAGGCCGTAAACTCTTGCAGTGGCGTTTTAATGTCTAAAGCATCGAAAGGATTAAAGGTTAAGCCCGCCGAAGGGTTAATACGTGCAAAGGTATTGTTACCATTTAGGTCTGGGCCTAAGTGGTCAAAGGTTTGTACCTGTGCTTGCAACCAATTAGCCGAGGCATTGATATGCATCCAGTCAAAGACAGAAAACGTATTGGTAGCAAAAACATTAGAGTAAGTATTCTCACCTTTAATGTTGACGGTTTGCGTGAGGGGTCCAGCGGCTATTTCATAAAAGTTGGGGAAGGGATTTGCGTTAGCATTTTGTTGACTTATCGTATATCCAGTTGTTGCATAATTGTATCCGCCACCCACAATAAATTGGTTGTCATGTTTTAATACTTGATAGTCCGAGGTCAATTGCATATTAATACCTGTGCCATTTTGTTTGGCTCTGCTGGATTGAAATGACGCGGGGTAGGATCCATTATCTATACATTCGGTATAAGTATCGCATGGGGTGTTTGGAGGGGGGGGGGGATTTATGTTGCCTGTATTAGAATTTGTGTTGCCTGTATTAGAATTAAGGCTACTAGTATCGTTATTACGATTATAAGTCGTGCCACTGAGTTGCAATTTATCAGTCAACCAATGGTTGCCTTTTAAATTAAAAAAATACAAGGTGTTTTTGGTCACATCAGGTGCCGTATAAAAAGCATTCCAGTTTTGTTGTAAATATTCTTGTGGCACTGAACCAATGCCTTGCATAGTGTTATCGGCAAAAGTGAATGATAAATCGATATCGGTTTTATCATCCTCCCAACCGATCTTACCAAAGCCTTGATGCACTTGCGTGGGTGAGTAGGGACGCCAACCATCATCATTAAATAGGTTGCCCGCAAAGTACCAATCAAATTTGTCTTTCGAACCACCAAATTCTGCCTGATAGTTTTGGCGGCCAAAGGAACCGCCGCTGGCTTGGGCATTAAAACCTGGATGGCTACGGCCACTTTTGGTTCTAAGCGATAAGGCGCCACCTAAGGTATTTAAACCAAATAACGGATTAGAGCCTGGCATCATTTCCATGCTGGAAATAGCAATTTGAGGGATCAAGTCCCAGTTGATCGTGTCACCAAACGCCTCATTAACGCGAACACCATCTTGGTAAACAGAAATGCCGATGGGCGCACCTAAAACCGGAGAGGCATTAAAACCACGGTAACTAATGTCAGGTTGGTAAGGGTTGTTTTGCGTGTCATTGATGTTAACACTTTGTAATTGTCTGTTCATAGAGTCAGGCAAGTTAATAGCTTCATGACGGTTAAGATCTTCATCTTCAACCGCTTGCACATTACCTGATATCTTCTTTAAGGCTAAACCGTTAGAACCGATAGGTGTTGTTCCAATCACTTCCACATCAGGTAGTTCAAAGACATCTACCGGAGGTTTATTCTCGTTTATGCTTTCTGTTTCGGTAGTTTCTTTAACAACTGATTTTTTATCGATTGTTTTAGGGGTATCCGTATTCGCGTTAACGGGTGTCGTTAATGTCAGTGGTAAAACGGCGATTAATAAATGTTTACGAAGGTGTCGGTAAGTCATCAATCTTAAGGCGTACTATTTAAAAAAGTTACTCCTATTATAAAAGTTTTTGACTAGGAAATTTTCCTGAATAGTGAGAAGGCATTCATTTACAAAGGTATTGTAAATACATAGCTTACAAATAGAACTTGTTATAATTTGGCTTTAATTAATAACCGCTGAAAAGTATATTTCTAATGCTCAGTACCCTAGTCCGTTTTTCTATCCGTTTTTACGGGATTGTTATTGCTTTAGCACTCCTTGTTTTACTGTATGGCGGTTATCGTTTTGCTTCGGCCGGTTTAGATATTTTTCCTGAGTTTTCCCCCAAACGGGTCATTATTCAAACAGAGGCACCGGGCTTATCCGCTGAGCAGGTTGAGGGCTTAGTCACGCGCCAAATTGAAACGGGTATCAGTGGTTTAGTGGGTATGGAGTCCGTGCGCTCTGAGTCCATACAAGGCCTGTCTATCATTACGGCTACCTTTAAAGAAAAAACAGAGGTGTACCGCAATCGACAACTCATCAGTGAACGTTTAGCCAGTCTATCGACTAACCTACCTTTAGGGGTTATCCCCGTCGCTATTCCCTTATCCTCGTCATCAGCCACTGTATTAACCTTAGGATTAAATTCCGAAACTAAAGATCTAATGGCGCTGAGAGGCTTGGTGGATTGGACAGTTGTGCCGCGTTTGTTAGCCATACCCGGTGTAGCAGATGTTAATGTGTTTGGTGGGCAAGTGGCTCAGTTACAAATCCAAGTGGATCCTATTCAGTTGCAACGCTTTAATTTGGCTTTAAGCGATATTGTCGCTGCGACGGCCCAAGCGGGCGTTATTCAGGGTGGGGGTTTTATCGAGAATGCCAATCAGCGTTTTACAGTTCAAGTGACAGGGCAACCCAATACCCCCGAAGAATTTGCCAAGATTATTGTTAAGCGGGAGCAAAGTCGCACCATTACATTAGGTGAAGTCGTGACTATTAAATACGCTCCAGAGCCCCCCATCGGTGCTGCACAAATTGGAGGTAAAGCCTCTATTGTGCTCATGGTGATTGGGCAATATGGCGCGAATACCTTAACGGTATCTCGACAAGTAGAAGCTTTATTAAAAGAGTTTGAACCCGTCTTTAAAAATGAGGATGTCAACTTCTATGAGCATCTCTTTAGGCCTGCTGATTATATTGAAAAATCGATCTCAAACCTGTCAGGGCACTTATTATTGGGTGGCTTGTTTGTGTTGCTGGTTTTATACGGCTTTTTATTTAATTTTCGCACGGCATTTATCTCTGCACTCGCTATCCCTGTGTCTTTGATGGGGGCTGTTTTAGTGTTATTGGAGTCGGGTGTTAATCTCAATATTATGGTGTTAGGGGGCTTGGCTATCGCCCTAGGTGAAGTGGTAGACGATGCCATTATTGATACCGAGAATATATTCAGACGTTTAAGAGAAAATCGCTTATTAAAACAGCCGCTGTCAGTGACTCAGGTGGTTTATACCGCTTCTTTAGAGGTGAGAAGTTCGGTGGTTTATGCCAGCTTTATTGTCGCCTTAGTGTTTGTACCTTTGTTGACACTCAATGGTGTCGCAGGGCGCTTATTTGCCCCGCTGGGGTATTCTTATATTTTAGCTATCTTAGTGTCGCTAGTAGTGGCGTTAACTTTAACGCCGGCGCTTTGTTATGTGTTACTGGGAAGTCAGTTGGATATAGAAAATGATCCGCCGGTCATCAAGTGGCTAAAGCCGATTTATAAGCGATGGTTGGCTTATGTTATTAAACACTTCAATGCGTTGATATTAGGGTGTTTAGTGTTGTGCTTAATGAGTGGCTTGGCTTTTATAAAGCTGGACAGTCAATTCTTACCGGAGTTAAGAGAAGGGCATTATATTGTGCACACCAGTAGTATTCCGGGTACATCATTACCAGAGTCTTTAAGGATCGGTTCAAAGTTAACGGAACAGTTTTTGGCTGTTCCGGGTGTGCAGTCCGTTTCACAATGGGCAGGCAGGGCAGAGCGAGGCGCTGATACTTATGGCAGTCATTACAGTGAGTATGAAGTTAGATTAGAGCCTTTATCGGGTGCAAAACAACAAGCGATATTAGATCAACTTAGAGAGATATTAAGTGGTTTTCCAGGGATTAGTTTTGAGGCCAATACTTTTTTAACTGAGCGGATTGATGAAACCATTTCGGGTTACACCGCGCCTGTCGTGGTTAATTTATACGGTGATGATTTAAATAGCTTAGATAGCCAAGCGCAGCGCTTAGCGCAGGTGATGAGTGAAATACCTGGGGCAGTGGATGTGCAATTGAGATCCCCCCCAGCGACGCCTTTGATACAGATTCATCTAGATTTAGATCAGCTTAATTTTAGAGGCTTAATGCCAGCAGATATTGTTAATACGGTACAGACGGCTTTTGAAACTAAAGTCGTGGGAAAGCAACTAAAAGGCAATAAAGTGATTAATATTGCCGTGGCTTTAGCGCCCGAGCTAAGAGAACAACCCGAGGCCATCGGTGCTTTATTAATTAAAACACAAGATGGCAGCTTGATTAGATTAGATCAAGTGGCAGAAATTCGCTATACCGCTAGTCGCTATAATATATTGCATCAAGGTGCGCAACGTAGACAGTCAGTGACATGCAACGTGCTGAATAGGGATATGGATGCGTTTATGCGAGAACTTAAAGAAAAAGTGTTTAAAGAGATACCTGTGTCGGCAGCTAGTTATCCTGAATTTACCGGAGCGGCGGTAGAGCAAGCAGCGGCTAGAGAAGAGTTGATCTTACATGCCTTATTGGCTGGTGTGGGAGTGCTCATTTTTATTTATATCGCCATTGGTAGCGTGCGAAATACCAGTCTTGCCTTAATCAACCTTCCTTTCGCATTGGTCGGAGGCATTATTGCGGTATTGATAACAGACGCGACTTTATCGGTAGGATCTATCGTGGGTTTTGTAACCTTATTTGGCATTACGGTGCGTAATAGTATTATGTTACTTTCTCATTATCGCTATTTAGTGCAAGTAGAAGGTAAACAATGGACGTTAGAGACTGTTATACTAGGGGCTCAAGAGCGTTTACCGTCTATTTTAATGACTGCTTTAGTGACGGCTTTGGCCATGTTACCTATCGCTTTTAATAGTGATAACCCTGGCCGAGAAATTATGGGGCCTATGGCGGCGATTATTATTGGGGGCTTGGTGAGTTCAACGGTGTTAAATTTGTTGTTGTTGCCGGGTATGTTGTTACACTATGGACAGTTTTTGACGTTAGAAAAGATATAATAGTTTTAGCTAGGTGCTTTGTTGTAGCGGAATGGTATTATTTTTTAAGTAGATTTTATCTTTAAATTTTTTAATTTTATGGAGTTAACAATGAAACAAATAATAAAAATGTTAATGCTAGTAGGTGCTTTATTGGCAATGACACCTTATACTGCAAATGCCTCAAGTTACCCCGCTAAAATGGGTGTTAAATTAGGTAATGGTATTGTTAATGTTGTAACAGGCATGGGTGAGATACCTAAAAATATTATGATTGCTAATCGTGCAGAGGGTCCTGGTTATGCGGCGACTGCAGGGGTAATGACTGGATTTTTACATATGATGGGCCGTACTTTATCGGGTGCAGCTGATTTGGCTACCTTTTTTATTCCAACTAAACCAATGGTACAACCTGAGTTTATTTGGCAAGGCTTTAAGAAAGAAACCACGTACGGCGGAAATTGGGAATTGTTGAAATAAGAAACAACCGGTTTCTTAGCGAATAAAAAAAGGGTGTCTAACGACACCCTTTTTTGTTATTACGGATAGGTAAACGTAGGTTTTAATCTCTACCGTTAAATACGCCTAAGATTTGTAATAAGCTTAAGAATAAGTTGTAGATAGAAACATACAATGAAATAGTCGCTAAAATGTAGTTTCTTTCACCGCCATTTATGATTTGGCTAGTTTGTAACAAAATCATACCTGACATTAATAAGATAAACATAGCTGATACGGCTAACGACAATGCAGGAATAGCAAATACGATAGCGCCAATACCTGCCAAGAATGCCACTAATACACCTACCATTAAAAAGCCACCTAAGTAGCTAAAGTCTTTACGACTGGTTAATGCATAAGCCGATAAGCCTAAGAAAATGGCGCCAGTTCCGCCTAATGCCATAATAACGAGTTCATGGCCATTAGCAAAAGCGTGTAAATAAAAAGATAAAATAGGTCCTAATGTTAAACCCATAAAACCTGTTAAAGCGAATACAAATAACAAACCTAAGGCACTGTTACTGTACTTAGTGGTTAAAAATAATAAGCCGTAAAAGCCTATAAAAGTGGATAGCATGCCGAAAGGTGCAAGGTTAAGCGTCATGGCTAAACCTGCAGTGGCAGCGCTAAAAAGCAAAGTCATTGATAAAAGTAGGTAAGTGTTTCTAAGCACTTTATTGGTAGCCAGAATACTCGATTCTGGACGTGAAATAACAGTAGTAGATCTCATAGTAATACATTTCCTTAATTAGACAATGAACAAAAAAGTTTGTGTTTTCAGTGATCAAGCATCACGTAACGTCAACAATATACACAGACAATTCAATTTTACAAGAGTTTCACTGAATAGGTAATAAATCTTCTGTGTATCGCTTTTGTTAAGGCATAGTGATAGTTTTATAGGCTCTATATGATTTATAGTGGGTGGCACTATATAATAAGATAATGAATAGTGAAACTTTATTTAGCATGGCTTTAGGCTTGCATACACCTTGGCAAGTCAAAGACGTGAGCTTTTCTGCCGATGAC
>Ga0214182_1000098_pt1 | contig 43072 bp, 36 predicted proteins | sample TroBogEpilimnion_8_FD_153020 | JGI IMG/M metagenome (GOLD analysis project Ga0214182, IMG submission 153020) | Freshwater microbial communities from Trout Bog Lake, WI - 14NOV2007 epilimnion | ecosystem: Environmental > Aquatic > Freshwater > Lake > Epilimnion/Euphotic zone | place: Trout Bog... | reverse complement strand
CAGCACCAGCAGAAGAGTCACCTGCGCCAGTCGAAGACAGTCCTGCGGCTGATCCAGCAGCCGCAGAAGAATCACCTGCGCCAGCCGAAGAGAGTCCTGCAGCTGATCCAGCAGCCGCAGAAGAATCACCTGCGCCAGTCGAAGAGAGTCCTGCAGCAGAACCAGCAGTCGCTGAAGAGTCAGCTTCAATTGATAAAGTTGTTGTAAAAAAAGTAACAGCTGAAGAAATTGCAACGGCAATCGCTGCGGCTATACAAGCAGCATTAGCTGGCACTGCAGCAAAAGATAACGGTGTTGCTGCAGCGGCAGAGGCACTAATCGCAGCGGGTGTTGCAAGTGCTGCCGCAGTAACTGCTGGATTAGAAGCGGGAATTGCTAATGTTGCAGCTGACGCTGCCGATGCCGCTGCTGCAACACAAGCGGCGATTGCTGCGGCTGCAGCGGCAGCAGCAGCGGTTCTTGGAGCAGCAGATGCAGCGATTGCTTCTGCATCTGCTGAAGCTGCCGCTGTTGCCGCTGCAGCACAAGCAGTAATTGCTGATACATCAGCACAAGTTGCTGCTGTCGCTGATGCAATAAATGCGGCTGTCGATGCTGCAGCGGCACAAGCTGCTGCAGTTGCCGCCGCCGCCGAAGCAGCTACTGCAGCAGCTGCCGCAAAAGCTGCAGCAATAGCTGCAGCTGTAGAGGCTGCTATTGCTGCAGCAGCAGCGGAAACAGCGGCAGTTGCTGCCGCTGCACAAGCTGCGATCGACGCCGCAGTAGCAGAAGCAGCCGCTGTTGCTGCGACAGTACAAGCAGGTATAGATGCAGCTGCTGCACAAGCTGCTGCTGTAGCTGCTGCCGCACAAGCAGCTGTAGATGCAGCAGCGGCACAAGCAGCCGCTGTTGCTGCCGCTGCTGAAGCAGCAATAGCCGCAGCTGCTGCACAAGCAGCTGCTGTTGAGGCTGCAATACAAGCAGCAATCGATGCTGCCAGAGCCCAAGCAGAAGCTGTTGCCGCTGCTGTACAAGCATCAATAGATGCTGCTGCAGCTCAAGCTGCTGCCGTTGCGGCTGCCGCAGAAGCAGCGGTAGCTGCCGTCGCTGCCCAAGCAGCCGCTGTAGCCGCCGCCGCAGAAGCAGCGGCAGCAGCTGTTGCCGCACAAGCAGCCGCTGTAGCCGCCGCTGCAGAGGCTGCAGTAGCTGCAGCAGCCGCAGAAGCTGCTGCTGTTGCCGCAGCAGCAGAAGCCGCAGTGGCCGCCGCTGCCGCACAAGCTGCTGCTGTAGCCGCTGCTGCTCAAGCTGCAATTGCCGCTGCCGCTGCCGAAGCTGCAGCGGTTGCCGCCGCAATACAAGCATCAATAGATGCAGCGGCCGCCCAAGCTGCCGCTGTAGCAGCGGCTGCTCAAGCAGCAATTGATGCCGCCGCCGCACAAGCTGCTGCTGTTGCTGCAGCAGCAGAAGCTGCAGTTGCCGCTGCACAAGCCGCAGTTGCAGAAGCGGCAGCAGAAGCAGCCGCTTTAGCTGAAGCCGCAAAAGAAGCGCTCGCAGAAGCTCAAGCAGAAGCAGCGGCTCTCGCCGCAGCCGCAAAAGCTGCAGTAGCGGCGGCAGCAGCAGAAGCAAAGGCTGTTGCCGCTGCTGCCGAAGAAGCCGCCGAAGAAGCCGCTGCTGAAGTAGCTGCTGCTGCAGCGGCTGCAGAAGAAAAGGCTGCCGCTACTGCTGCCGCAGCTGCAGCAACGACTGCTTTTGTCTGCAAAGTAGAATTAGATCAAAAAAAGGGACTTACTTTAACGGTAGTTAACTCAGCAGGAAAAATTACCCAGACAGCTACTTTTGATGGCACGACGATTACACATACGTGTAAAGGCGCATCGGCTACTAGTACCATCAAGCAAACCTCGACAGATATTACTATAGACTGTACTAATTATACGGTGACTGCAGATACCATAAGTTTTACATCAGAAAAAAATACCACACATACTGCTAAAGGTACTTTTGGTATAACTAGTACTAAAGATACCACTATTACTTCATCTGCTAAGTTAACAGCTACTGCCACAGCAAACATGAGTCTTACTGGGGCAAATTTAACCGCAACAGGTAAGACTACTGCGAAAGTAACAGCCCCTACAACGACCATTAATGGTGATCAGAAAGCCAGCGTAACAGGATTGTCGTTGGCATTAACGGCAACTGCTGACGCTAATCTAAAAGGAGCGACTATTAAAGCAGCAGCAAGTACCACTATGAATGTTGAAGGCTTGACCACGACGGTTAAAGGTACCATGACTAATATTCAGGGCAGCCTGATAAAACTAGGGTAAGAAAAATGAGCGTCGATAACACACAATACCGAGCGTTTTTAGAAGAGTTAAATGATTTAGCTGAGTTTCGTTTAAATTATTCCTTAGATAATCCAAACTCTGGATTGGAAGGTGATGATCCAGATGTTAAACGTATTATTGAAGCTCTTGCTTTTTTTGGTGCGCGGACTCAAATAGCGTCTTTACGCAGCTTGGATTCAAGCAGTAAGCGCTTATATCAACAGTTTTTTTCCTATTTATTGACGCCTTTGGCTGCCATGGCTATGGCTGAGGCTCAGCCAACTGGGCATTTAACCGAAGTTTTAGACATACCTGTTGGCACTGAGCTGAGCTTACAGCCCGATCGAGGGGGTAGAGTTATGTTTTGCACTACACGTGCATTACGGATTTTGCCGATGAGTTTAGCGTCTGTTAAACAAGACTTGGGTTCTGAGAAAGCAAGTCGTCTGCTCTTAACATTCCAAGCTAATTATCCACTCAATGAGCAGCCTGAAACGGTCAGTTTATATGTTAATTATCTTAATGATTTAATATCGTCACTTAAGGTTTGGAATTTTCTAAAAAGTTCTTTAAGTAGTGCAAAAGTTCAATTCGGCGACTATGATCCTGATGTCGCTGGTGCTAAGTGTGACTTTAATTTGGGTATTCCAGATGTTGATCTGGCTACAGATGAATGGCATCACCCTTTAGAATCTGAACGTTATTATTTTCATTTCCCTCAACAAGAACTGTATTTAGACTTAAAACTCCCCAATGCGCCTCGCAACTGGAGGCAGTTTACTGTCATTTTAGATTTTGATAAGCCTTGGCCGCGCGCACTTCGTTTGAATCGCAATGTATTTCATTTATTTACGGTACCTGTCGTTAATAATCAGCGTATTCAAGCTCAGCCGATAACCTGTGATGGCAGTCAAGAACGCTATGCAATCAGACATCCAGAGCCTCAATTTGGTTATATGTTGCAAAAAGTATTGGGTGTTTATGAAGCCAGCGACCAAGGCATGTTGCCTTTAAGGCCAGGCATATTAGCTGGAGGCAATGGTTCTTATGAAATAGAACAAGGCAAAATGCAAGAAGGTGGGGGTTATTTATATTGGTTAGTACCGCATTATCCAGCTGCCTTTGAACAGTCCAGAATACTGCTTATTGATGCTTTATGGCAGCAGCCTTGGTATGACCAAATTTTGCAAAATCCTTATACCATTCATGCCTTTCGTCGCCAAATGCAAGGTATACAATGGGATTTGTTAGACGACGCTATCGCTCATACGGAAAATAATCAACTGGATAATATTAGCCGATATATTCATTTGCTAACACTCATGCATCATACCTGTCTTGATGGTCAGAATGTCAGTGATATATTACTGGCTTTAGGTAGCGTAAGCTCCGGTCATTTTCAAAAAATCTATAATAGTTTGTTAAAAGTCCGTTTAGAAGAAGAGCCTTATGGTGATAGCAATAAAACTCGACAAATTTATCATCTGCAATTTAAGCCTCAATTGGATGATAGTACTGAATTAATTGAACCTTTTGTTCGTCATGTGGGACGTGTACTTGATCTTTGGCTGACTGATGCCATGGTTGAGACTCGTTGGGAAATAGAAGACGAAAATAATATGAGTATAGGGCTATAAGTATGAATCAGGAATTATGGATAAAAATAGCAAGCATCAATAGCTTTCTGAGTCCGTTACGGGAAGCAAATACGCAGTCAACGATATCGATGATAGATTTAGTTGAATTACGCAGCCGCTTGCGTGATCAATTAGAAGATTTAAAAGCAGTAATTACAGAGCTCTATTCAGAACGTGATGCCTATTTTGTATTATTTCCTCTTGCTGCACATTGTGATGAAATCGTAAAAATGCTTATTTTGGATGCCCAGCATTTAGATTGGCCACCTTTGCAACAAGAGCTTTATCAAGTGGCAGATGCTGGCGATTTATTTTATGAATTACTAGATAGTGCTTTGAGCAAACCGGATACCTTGCCTTTAGTTTACGAGGTTTATTACTTTTGTCTGCAAGATGGTTTTTGTGGTCGTTATAGCGTAAACCCTAAAAGAGTTGAAGATTATCTTCATAAGTTGCAAAAATTTATACGCATACAGCCCATAACAACTGAGCCTTTGATTTCTGCCGCAAAGAAACGCAGTTATTTTCGTATACCTAAGTTTAGTTATTACGCTGGGTCTATTTTTTTGTTGGCACTAGTTTACTTTTTGTTGATATTTATGGCCAGTACTTGGCAGCCGATGTAATGCGATGAATTCTCGGCTTGATGAGTTATTTTCTGCTGAAAAATTACGCGAAAACTGGCACAGGCCCGTAGTGCCTGAGTATAAGCCGGAGCCCATTGCCCTTAATTTAGCTGTTCATGCGCATTATCAAAAATTACAGCAATTACTGATTGCAAAATATAGCGATATATCATGCTTATCCGTTAATTTTGATGAGTTAACGGACGCTATAAACCAAGCTTATCCATTAGAAGGCGTAAATCCATTACTGGATGCCGAAGAAAAACAGAGGATAGTAGGTTTGTTGGAGCATCTGGAAAATTTAATTTGGGCGATGAGTTTATCTACAGGGGTTTCAGAATGACTCACTTGGAAACACGTATAGCACAAAATAGTTGGCGTTTTGACCCTATTAATCTTTTGCTAGTGTTGACTCACGCTGGTTATGGCATGGATGATATTTTGTTTTCTAGTCATTTTAGTTCGAGCTCACAATCTCGATTAATTGAATCAGTTGAATTTCAAAATTCACCTAAAAAAGTCATTGTGACTCTTAACTTAGGTTTATTAGGAGCTCAAAGTTTATTACCTAACTATTTATTTAAACAGGTTGATGATAATACTATTGAAGATCAGCGCTTTGCTAAGTTCTTTGGTTTTTTTGATGATAGATTATTACGTCGATTCTTATTGGCGATATATCCAGAATATGACCAGGGCATCGTTCCAAATTGGGAGACTAGAAAAAAAGCTAATTTACAAACTCTAAAATTGGATAGTGTCGCTAATTTACATTGGTTGGCTCAATTGATTTTTCCTGAGTTACAGGTCAGAGTAGAAAAGCAGACTTTGCAAAGAAGTGTAGATTTAGGAGCACCCATTTTAGGTAAAACACAGTTGGGTTATCAAGCAGTATTGGGCAAAATTAAAAAAATGCCCGTGCTTGGTAAGCGCATAACTTTGATTAGTGATGAAGATAGCTTTAATAATATTCAACCTTGGCCTGATGAAGTGGACCAGCGTTTAAAAAAGTTGATGCTACCCACTTTGAAAGGTTTAGACCTAGATTTAGAAATATGGCTGATGATTCGCTCTCAAAGTACATGGTTAAGTTTAAAAGACAATAGTTATCTTGGTTATGAAAATATTGTAGGAGATGCCGCTCAAATTCGGCAAATCCGAATTTTTTCTGGACGTTTGTATGATTGGTATTAAGGTTAAAACAATATGAACATTGAAATATTACAAGGCCAGTTTAAGGTCGTAAATACGTCTATTTTTGATTCAACTGATCCACGATTAGATGAAATTGCAACATTGGCTCAAACAAATCAATTTATTGAAGCGGCTAGGCTTAGTGAAGCTATCTTAGAGACTGGTATTTATGATGCCAGGCTAATTTGTTATTTTTTGTATGGCTATTGGCAGGAACAGGGCGTAATCAGTCTTATTGAGGTAGTGGATTGTTTAAATAATATTATCGTTAAAAATTGGGAAGCTATTGGACCTGTTAATAAACGAGAAAAAGTATTTGAAAAAAGCTTGGAATGGCTACTTAAGCAAATATTGAAAAAAATACAATATGAAGAAGCTAAAGATACCGTGTTATGGCAAGACTGGAAATCAGATATTAGCTCAGATCATATCGATGAAATATTGCAAATAGGTGACATATTTCGTTTAAGCCTTGATCATCAATTTGAAGACAAAGCAGGATCTTTAATTGATTTATGGAGCAAGATAGAACAATGGTTGCGTATTTTTAAAGAGCTTGAATGTCAGCCACCTGAGCCAGAAGTAGAATTATTGGATGACTTAGATGATGAAATGATTCCAGATCAGGTTGATATTTTGCCTGCTGCTGAAATAAAAGCACCATCATTCGCTCTTGAAAGTTCTTATCATATGGATTTGCTGATTAAAAAATTAGCAGCATTTGAGCGCTTACTTGAAGATGAAAAGTTTCCTAAAGCGGCATTATTGGCTCAGGATATTAACCAAACCGTCAGTAATTTTGATCCTAAGCTTTATTTTCCTAAAGTTTTCGAGACCTTTATCAGATTGCAGGCGCTTAATTATGAAGAATTATCTAATGCTTATCAGAGAGATGAACAGCATTGGAAGATGATGCAAGATTGGTTAAAAGTAGATATAGATAGTTTTATAAATAATTAGGAGGCGGTTATGGGGTTTTTAGTTACGGGTAGTGCTCTACTTAAATGTACTTTTGGTGCGGCTCCTTCAGCACTGATGGTATTACCAACTAATTTTGTGATGGTCAATATGCCGGCTGCAAATATTATGGATCATATACCCTTGCTGAACATTATGCCATTTGGTACATGCACTAGCGTCGCTAATCCTATGGTTGCAGCGGCTATGGCAATACCTCCGTTTACGCTTAAACCTATGCCTTGTATACCGATGACTATGGCGCCTTGGGTAGTGGGTAAGCCTACTATTTTAATAGGCAATATGCCAGCGCTGAGTAATGATAGTAAATTAATGTGTATGTGGGGCGGTTGTATAGGCATCAATTTTGCCGGACAAGCTGTAGTCCAGCTTTGATGATTTTTCTCCTATATTTTTATAGAGAAATTTATGTGGTCTGCTGAGGGTTCAGGCGCTTGGTCTGCTGCTGGCTTTGCTGCCATAGAAAATATTTTATGGCATGAAAATAGAAGAGCGCCCGTTGAATTAGCTTGGCTGCAACAAAGTTGGGAAGACCCTAGGCGTTTTGGGGTAGCGCTACATACTTATTGGCAACGTCGGCAAGGAAGTCCGTCCAAAAGTATACCTTGGGCTCGATATGATTTTTATCATGATGTATTAGTCAGGCAAAAAGATCAAACAGCGCTAGCTTTGAGTTGGTTTGAAAACGAGAGTTGGCAAAGTTGGTCTTATGCAGAGCTAGGTCAAGCGGTTAATAGTTTGGCAGCTACTTGGGAAGCAGTTGGGGTGCAGCCAGGAGAAACCTTGGCCATCTTATATCCTCAAGGACCACTATGGTTAATGGCTTTATTAGCTGGATTAAGGTTAGGTTTGGTGGTGACGCTTTTGCCACCGCAAGGCAATTCCTTTGTGAGACGTCGCCTAAATAATTTAGAGCCGCAGTGGTTGGTGATGGATCAGTTATATAAACACCAAATTGATGCCACCTGGTATGAAAAAGTATTGCCGAATACTTTATCTTCGGTTTTACCTAGTCGTCGTTCTTTTGAATATCCAGGTACGACTGCTGTTGTTCGGTGTTTTGACCCAACGAGCGCGACACCGGATTTGCTTTGTCCAATTGATGCCGATAGCCTTTATTTAAATGCTATTCGAGATGGAATTTTTGCTTTAGGTATTCAGGTTGGGCAACGATGTGCAGCACCTGGCTGGCATGGTTTGGAAAGTCAACCGGCGATGATATTAGCGGTGTTAATGTGTGGTGGTGCTTGGATACATATTAATTTTTCTGACCTAAAAAAACAACCAGAACGATTGTTGGAGCAGCCTATTGATGTATTAGGCGTAAGTCGATCTTTGCGAGATTTATTACAACTTAATCCACTAGCTACTGAAAAGTCTTGGCGTTATTGGTTTCGTCATCCCTCTGAATCTGATGACTTTTCTTTATGGCAAGATTTTATTGAAGATTGGCAGCTAGAAAATAGTTATTCGGGTAACGTTTTATGTAATGCCGCAAGAGGTGGAGCCATTTTGTTTTCACCTAGGCGACGAGGACAAGCTCATCATCAAGTTTTGCCCGCTGCAGGTATGAGTTGGCAATTGGGTGTGGTTGATGCGCCTGATCTCCCTACTGTTGAGGGGTGGGGGCGACTGGCATTAGGTAAGAAAGAAGAGGAGGAGATTGTTTGGACAAATACGCCTTATATAGTCACGCCTTATCTTAAAATATGGAATTATTTAGGGCAGTATCCTCGAGGTCGTGCTGGACGAACTTATCATCAGCAAGAGGTTTTGGAGTTATTGGCTGATAAAGTTAAATATCTAGCTTTGGTGGAAGCCTTTGTTCATGGTACCGATAATGACTCGCAGTATGTGCTCTTGGCCTTTGGTCCCAATGTCGATACCGCAGCCTTAGAAGCCTGTATTGAATTTGAATTAGGCAATGATTTTTTGCCAGACCGTATTGAATGGTTGCCTCTGTTACCGCAACGTAACGAGGAGGGAGGTGCTGACCATGATTGGTGCCAATTTCATTATTCAACCGGAGAGCTTTATAGACGGCAACGCAGTGATATTTATCGTTGTTTGTCGGAATTGAAGCGGATGATTTTAGGTTGAGTGTGAGAAGTGGGAGGGTTTTAGCTTGTGGATTTGAGTAAGTGATAACGAACCCAACGATACGTGAATTATTTTTTTATTGTGTGGCAAATATCGAGGATAAATTTTATGTCTAGTATGAGACCTTTAGATTCCGCTTCAGAAGTAAATTTGGATGAAGAGCAATTAGAGATACTACATGCTGTGTTAAGTAGTGAAAAAAATGTTGATGACGAAGCTCACGATGATGATGCAAAAGAGTCAGCTACGAAAATACCTGATTTTCCATTAAAAAACTATGCAATGGAAAACTTCCCTAGTTACAGCTATTTAGAAAAGCTTACAACTGCTAAGATAGCTAATCATGCCAGCAGTGCATCCAGTATTGGGGTATCTATAGCTCAGCAAGTTACTAGTTCACAAGGTGTGGTTGGTATCGGTTACGCAGCAGCAACAGGCGCTGCAGTTGGGCTTTCAGCAACCGGAATAGGATTGATTGTTGTTGGGGGGGTATTGACTCTGGTTCAGTCTGCAGCATCAATTCGGAGTGCAGTAAAAACATCTAGACATATTGATGGACTTTTAGTGGTTCAAAGTAAAAGTAAAGATGTCAATGAAGATACTAAATATAAATGTACTTGTCTTCTTATGGAAGGAGTGCCGTTTTATATTGGAAAAACAGACATCATTAATAGTAGTGGTAAACCTGATAAAAGATCGTCGCACGATATTATTATCGAAAATGTATTGCCCTACATCATCGCAAAGAAATATGCCAAATATTACAGAAAAATCTATGGTGCTGTACCGGTAGTTGGGTCATTTTTTGAGCTTGTGAGAGCCAAAGCTAAAGGAGCTTACAAGATAATGAGTGGTACAAGAGGGGTTAATCGCGAAAAAGCGGCTCTTTGGCTGGCCTATCATTGGATGACTCATAATTGTGAAGCAGCTAATGCTATTATAGTTGAAATCCTAATAAGAAATGAGCCGGGTAAGGATTTCAATAGCACATTCGAGTCAATTAAAAATTATAATCTTGTTCAATTAGCTGAAGCATTGGCAGAAAAAATGAAGTCTACTTAAGTTTGTAGCCCGTAGCCCGTAGCTCGTAGGTTGGAGTGAGTGATAACGAACCCCAACGCAATACGCGACTGTTTGGGGTGTATTGCTTCATTCTCAGCGCAATACGGGACATGTTGGGGTTCGCGGTGCTTCACCCCAACCTACAACAATAAAATGAAAGTATCAATGTAATGGCACAAGTTGGAGAGTTTGGTTATGAGATTATCGAATGATTCTACTGACCATAAAACTCGTAGCCCGTAGCTCGTAGGTTGGGATAAGGGATAACGAACCCCAACATAATACGTAATTTTTGAGGGTTTGTATTGCTTCATCACTAACGCAATGCGCGACATGTTGGGGTTTGCGTTGCTTCACCCCAACCTACAAATAATAAAATAAAGTATGAATGTTATTGGACAAGACGGGAAGTTTGGTTATGAGATTATCAAATGATTCTATGCTCACCATAAAGCAAGCAGTTACTTTAATATTTGGTAAGGATGCTAAGGTTTATTTATTTGGTTCTCGTGCTGATGATGCCAAAAAGGGCGGAGATATTGATTTGTATGTTGAGATAGTTTCTTTAGAGGCTGTTTTTGATAAAAAGCTTAGCTTATTATCAGAGCTTAGAAAAAGATTGGGTGATCAGAAGGTGATGTGATTGTTAATAATTTTACTAAAGAAAAAGATATTTATAAGATTGCTAAAAATACCGGAATATTATTATGAATATTGAAAAAATAAAATTAGATAATGATTGAAATTCTTTTATAGTAATTTTTGAAACGGAATTGAGCTATGAATTTAAATAGTATGACCCATCAAAATTCACCGTTGAATTCGTTGGTGCTACATTGGCCGCCATCGATACATTTAATGAATGATCAGTTTTTTGATTTTTGTCAGGTCAATAAAGAATTGCGTATTGAGCTTACAGCTCAGGGAGATTGTGAAATTATGGCTCCTACAGGCGGCTCAACTAGTTGGCGAAATTCCAGACTGATTACTCAGCTTTCTGTTTGGGCCGATCTTGAAGGTAGCGGGGTAGTGTTTGATTCATCAGGTGGTTTTGTTTTGCCCAATGGCGCGATTCGCTCACCCGATGTATCTTGGGTTGAAAGGTCACGGTTGCTAACCTTAACAGAAATACAGAAACAAAGATTTTTACCCCTGTGCCCTGATTTTGTTATTGAGCTTCGGTCACCTAGCGATAGTATGAAAAATTTACAAGATAAAATGCAGGAATATAGTGAGAATGGCGCAAGTTTAGGTTGGTTAATAGACCCCGAAGCTCAGCAAGTATTAGTTTTTCAGCCTAAAACTGCAATCCTACATTTGGATAAGCCTCAATTTTTGTTAGCCGATAATTTATTGACTGGATTTAGTCTAGATATGCAAAAACTGTGGGATGTTGGGTTTTAGATCGTAGGTTGGGGTAAGTGATAACGAACCCCAACACAACACACGACTGTTGGGGGGTATATTGCTTCACTCTCAACGCAATACGTGACATGTTGGGGTTCGCGGTGCTTCACCCCAACCTACAATACTGGAATGATTATGCGATATCGACGTGCTTATGTTAAGGGAGCCAGTTATTTCTTTACGGTGAACCTGGCAGAACGGAATTTACATTTGTTAACAGAGCATATCGGGTTGTTAAGGGACTCATTCCGAATGGTTATGGCTGCCCATCCATTCATAATTGATGCCATTGTGATATTGCCGAACCATTTGCATACGATTTGGACATTACCTGTTGATGATAGTGATTTCTCAACACGTTGGGGTTTAATAAAAGCGGGATTTTCCAGAAGATTGCCTACTTCTGAGTGTGTTTCTAAGAGTCGGCTTTCAAAAGGTGAGTGTGGAATTTGGCAACGCCGTTTTTGGGAACATTTAATTATTGACGATGCTGATTATCAGTGTCATGTCGATTATATTCATTACAATCCAGTAAAGCATGGTTTTGTAATAAATGTGCTGGACTGGCCTTATTCGTCTTTCCATCGTTATGTGAGCTCAGGACTTTTATCAATTGATTGGACTGGGACTAAAACTGTAAGCAAAATTTGTAATATTGAAACTGACATGGAATAACTAACATCTAAGCTATTATTGTAGCGACCTATTGAGTTATTAGAATATTGTTTATCCCCTACTAACTGTAACTTTAACCAAATAACAGAAGAAAACCATAATCATGATCATTGAAAAATTTAATCTGAAAGCACAAGAATGTATTGAGCGTGCCTGTCGTTTGGCGGTTGAGAAAGATCATGGTGTGGTTACACCTTGGCATCTTTTAGCGATTCTTTTAGGAACTAGCGATATAGGTAGAAGTTATTTGGAGCAGGCTGATGTCGATTTAACTAGGTTAGGACTTGCTGTTGATGCCCAACTTATCATACAACCGAAAGCTTTTAAAAATACCCAACATACCCCTATTAACCGTGAACTAGAGCGTTTATTTATTTGTGCAGAACAAGTCTCTGTGCGTATGAGTGATAAATATATGGGAATCAACCATTTATTGTTTGCCGTGTGGGAATTAGAGGAATTATCGACTGTTTTGATGGAAGCCGGTGGCAGTAAAGAGGCTTTTGTTAAAGCACAAGAATTACTGCCTAAGAGTGGTTATAAAAGTAGAGAGAGTTCTGGAGAATTTGAATACTTAGCTAAATACGCGCGTGATTTAACAGAATTATCTCGGCAGGGCGCTTTGGATCCCGTTATAGGTCGGGTTGATGAAATAAATTTAGCGATTCAAGTTTTGTGTAGGCGCATTAAAAATAACCCTATTATTATAGGTGAGCCCGGGGTTGGTAAAACAGCCATCGTTGAAGGTTTAGCACAGCGTATTGTTGCTGGCGATGTGCCTAAAGATTTGATGGATTGTTCAGTCTTGGCAGTTGACATGGGTTTATTGATTGCGGGTGCTAAATTTCGTGGGGAATTTGAGGAGCGTTTTAAACGCTTGTTACAAGAAATTACCGATGCAGGCAATGTGATTGCCTTTATTGATGAAATTCATAATGTGGTCGGCGCTGGTAAAGCAGAAGGCTCTATGGATGCAGCGAACTTACTTAAGCCTGCTTTAGCTCGAGGTGAAATACGTTGTATTGGAGCGACGACCCACGAAGAATATCGTAAACATTTCGAAAAAGACACGGCACTCATTCGTCGTTTTCAAGTTGTGCGCGTTGATGAACCCGATGACGAAACGACTTTAATGATTTTGCGAGGCATCAAAGAAAAATATGAAATGCATCATGGCATTCGTATCACTGAAGCAGGTTTATTAGCAGCTGTACGTTTTTCAAGACGCTATATTGCCGATCGATTTTTGCCTGATAAAGCGATCGATTTAATTGATCAAACGGCTGCAACAGTGCGCATTGGTTTGTCTGCAAAACCAGCTGAATTAGAGGCTTTAGATCGACGTTTAGTCGCCTTAGAAATAGAAAGTTATTCTTTAGCGAATGAGTTATCCGAAACTCGTAAGCAACAAGTTTATAACGAATTAGTTGAATTGCGAGAAAAAAGCATCGCTATGAATGAGCGTTGGGAGCGTGAAAAACGAGCCATGACAGAAGTGCAAAGCACTCGCAAATTATTGGAAGATGCTAGATTAGAAATGGAGCAAAAAATTCGTGAAGAGGATTTTGTTCGGGTTGCTGAATTACAGCATAAAGTGATTCCACAAGCAGAAAGAATTCTCGCTGAATATGCTGACATTGATACCAGTGAGATCAGCGCACAAAAGAACTTTATTGATGAACAAGATATAGCTGCGACAGTCGCTAGGTTGACTGGGATTCCGGTTGCTAAGATGCTAGATTCTGAACAACAACGATTGCTGCAATTAGAGGGTCATTTGCGTGAACGTGTGGTGGGTCAAGAAGAAGCCGTTGCAGCCGTCTCTAAAGCCATAAGAAGAGCTCGCACTAATATCCAAGATGCTAACCGTCCATTAGGGTCTTTCTTAATGTTGGGGCCAACGGGTGTAGGCAAAACCGAGCTGGCAAAAACATTGGCTCAATTTTTGTTCAATGATGATGCGGCTATGGTGCGTATTGATATGAGTGAGTTTATGGAGAAGCATTCTGCAGCTAGATTGACTGGTGCACCTCCAGGATACGTGGGTTATGAAGAAGGTGGCTTGCTGACTAATCAAGTACGTAGTAAACCTTATAGCGTGATTCTATTCGATGAAGTTGAAAAGGCACATCCCGATGTGTTTAACCTGTTTTTACAAGTCTTAGATGAAGGTCGTCTTACGGATAGTCAAGGTCAGTTAGTTAATTTCACTAATGCTCTTATCTTAATGACGTCTAATTTAGGGTCTGAATATATAGAACCCGTAGAAAACGAAGAAGAGCAGCAACAGATGCAGTCATTGATTATGGAAAGAGTGCGTGGCCATTTTCGCCCAGAATTCCTTAATCGACTCGATGATGTATTAATCTTCCGTCAATTAACCTTAGAAACCATGCGACCCATTGCTGATATTCAATTACAGCGTTTGGCTAAGTGTTTATTAGATCGTGATATTCAATTAGATGTTGATGATGACGCCAGTAATAGTTTGGCGCAATGGGGATACAATCCTTTATATGGCGCACGTCCATTAAAAAGAGTCATTCAAAATAAACTTCAAGATCCATTAGCAGAGCTTTTACTCAATGGAGAGCTTTGTGATGGTCAGCGAGTTACCATCAGTGTCAGCGAGGGAGAATTAGTATTCACTTGTATTGATCAGGAAATCATTATTGATGATACCGAAAACGCTAATGAGAAAATGGTGGATTAAATGAATGGAATGAAAGGTAAGTCTTCATTGGCTGCATTTAAGGACATCGTTTCCCATTTTACTGAATGGGATTGGATAGGTTTAGGTGTAGTGTTGGTATTGTTATGTATTTTATGTTTTCTAATATGGAAACGTAAGTATGGTAAAGATGCCAAATTATTTGAGATTCCAGAACTTACTGTTCCTACTAAATTGTCATTGCCGGTTAATAGTTTAGTAAAAGTATGGCGTTCATTTGTCGTAGAAATCCCTTTTCGTTTAAGACCTAAAGCTCTGAGTGCACCCTTTTCATTGGTTATTGGTGACGCTGGATCTGGCAAAACTAGTATTATTGATCAGTACGCAGATTGGAAGGGTCAGGACTTTCGTTTTCATCCTAGTGCGGTTGATGATAGCTTGCTGCAGATTTATTTGGGTGCTAAATCATTGGTGCTTGAGTTTGGTTCATCATTGCTTTATGACACCAGTGTTGCAGCTTTTCATGCATTAAAAAAATTGTGGCGTCGATTGCCGCCTAGCCCTCAAGTGGTTATGGTCTTTGATGCTAATACTTTGCTGTCACCGCAAACAGATTTCTTACGTCAATCAGGACATGCATTATTTGGTAAGTTGAAAGTATTTGGCGAACTAGAAGGTAAGCCTTTGCCTCTTATTTTGGCTTTAAGTCATATGGAAAAAGTTCAGGGTTTCGTTGAGTTTTGTGTGTTTTTAGAAGAGGCTGGTATACCTTTACAACTGGATTTTCCTGCTGGAGATGGTATCAATAAAATACAATCTTGTTTAGATGATTTTAAGCAGCATCTGCCTCGTGTATTGATAACTCGTCCTGCTCAAGACTATCTTAAAATAGTCTCATTCCTTAATGAAGCGCCTCTTTTATTTAGAGTCTTAATTGATGTTCTTCGTATAGCGGGACTCGAACAAGGCGTAGATGCCCCTTCTGTTGTAAGGCTTTGTTTGTTGTCAGAGCAAGTAAATAGTTTTGGGTGTAAGCCTTTTGAACTACCTGCAGGAAGAGAGCAGCGGACTCCATTAGAATTAAATAATCATGCTAAAACAGCAATAGCTTTGGCTTTTTCAGGTTTGGTTTATTTGATAGGTAGCTACAGTTATCAGCAGTATCTAGTTGCTGAAGTACATAAAAATATAAAAAACATAGCTGCTACACCAGTAGAATATTATTCAGAAAAGATTAGTCCTTTATTCGTCGATTTTAGTAGTAATTTGAATAAAGATCCTTTGTTAAGTTTTATGCCGGGTTTTTTTCAAAAAGCTCAGGAAGAAAACAATTATTTATTAATAGCAGAAATTCGTAAATATTATTTATTACCGGTATTGAAAAATTTGCAGAATGAACCTAACGCCAATTTTAAAACTGTTCGTTGGATTTGCCTGTTATATGCAACATCAACTAATGAAATGGGAGAAATTGTATTAAGACGGCCAGAAAAAAATCCTGTAGACATGATCAAATACGGGCCATTAATTAGTGATTATATAAATTACAATACCCATACCGATGAATTAGATCATTTACTAAATGAAATTTCTTATAATGATTCACAAGGGTACATGGAAGACCAAGTGCCTTGGTTAGAATTATTTCATAGCTTAGAGAAAATTTTAAAAAAACCATTTGTACAGCAAGCTGAGTTCAATGCATTACAAGAAAAACTAACTCCGTTTGTGCAGTTTCTTGATATCTTGGAGTATTACAAGCGCCAAGCCGATGTAATTGCGTGGATGAAGCAGCATACTAGTTTGCGTTTTAATTTTAATGATAAAACCGATTTGCGTCAAAAAGGTATCAATGACATATTGACTTTGGTGAGTCATCTTAAATTAAACAACGCTGATAATTGTCCTGCTAGCTCATCCTTGAGTGATTGTTTGGATATGGTGCAGGCTATAGCAAAAATCAAAGTAGAAAGTGATTCATCTGAGATAGAAATAAATTTAGGTGGCGAGCATTTTTCGTTTAGGGCTAAACAATGGAATGATTTAATTACTCGTAGTCGCATAACGCTTATGCTTAGAAATATAATGTCAAATCATAGCAATAACGATGGCTGGTTGTTTTTCAGCTCTCCATCAATGTATATGGATACGGAAATGAATTCTTCCAATAATGGAGGATTATTATTTTCTGGCAAAGCACGGATTGATGGGCGCTTAACACTCGATGCTTTTGAGAAAAATGTTAAGCCTCCTATTAAGGCTTTAAGTGAAATTGTCACTAATTTACCGATTGATGCTAGTGAGAAAAAGCGTTTTAATGATTTTGTGCTGAGAAATTTAGAAGCTTATTCAGATCATTATGTGAGTTCATATTTAAGTTATTTTAAGCAATTTCAAATAAACATTGGATCTATTTGGGATTTAAATTATGTGATTCATGATTTACAACAATCTAATTCTCAATTGCTAGATGTTTTGGTAAAGATTAAAAACAATACGATATTAGATTTATCTGCATCACCCATTTTGCAAGGATTTGCGCAAAAATTGACGGTCTTTCGTTTTGTTCAACATCTGATGGAAGAAAAAGATGGGGTTTATCCTGAGTTTCAAAAATATCAATTATTAATGGCACAAATGCTACAAGAGATGAATGCACATCAACCTTATGAGCCAAAAAAAGCTGCAGAAGAAGGTGCTGATGCTGAAGCTTTAAAGGGCGCATTGTCTCCGCTAGGCAGGGTTGCTTGGGCCATGGTGCTTAATGAAGATGGTTCATATTTAAAATTAACTAAAAGTTGGTTACAAAATGTTGGTATTCAGGATGATTGGCAGCAGCCGTTTTTAGCTCCGGTACAAAAAGTAAAGGAGTATGGAACAGCTGAAATTAATCGTAACATTGCGGGTATTTGGACTGATATTTGGGATTCAAATATTGCACCATTATTGGTTAAATTTCCTTTTAATAGCCATTCGGATCCTGAAAATGAGTTGTCTTCTGAAGAGTTAATTAAAGTATTTCATCCTAAACAAGGCTTATTTTGGGATACTTTTAATCAATATTTAGCGCCTTTGTCTAAGCTAAGTAATGGAGTTTGGGTTAGGAGGCATGAATTATCAAATAGCTTGATATTGCCTACTGATTATTTGTCGAGATTAAATTCAGTACAACGTTTAACTAACAAATTATGGGATGTTCAGGGTAACCCTAAACCTATAGAAATATTAGTTAAACCAAGCTTGTTGCCAACTTTTAATAGCAAGCAGATTCCGCGAGCACCAGTGGTATCTTTAGCTTATTTGCGTCAGGGTGGTGCTTCAGTCTTAGGTTTTAATCAGCAAACTGATTGGCAGAAATTTCCCTTAGAATGGTGGAAGGATCAACCAGCAGAAGTCGGTATGGAGTTTCGTAAAGATGCTGATCCGACTAGGGTTTATACTGATATGATAGTTGATGATTCACATTGGAATTTATTTAAACTATTGCAGCGTGGCCATGTCGCCGAAACACAACGTTATCAGTGGTCTTTGGCTCACCCTAACTTTCCACAGCAACCTTTAAACCTTGAGTTTTTACTTCAAGGTAATCCTATGGCTGTGTTTACGAATCTTGCAGGGAGTTAATTCATGCTATTTCGCTTATTTTGGAAAATGATTGTGCTTGTCGCTGTTATTTTGTTGAGCGCTTGTTCTAGTGCGCCCACTCCACCACCCACTTTAGTTTTTAATATCAAGCCTGATATTCAATCTAATAATGGTGGTTTATTTTATTTTGTGGTTCGTAAGGCTAATGAAAAGCAATTTATGCAGGAAACTTATGCCGATGTTGCTAGTAAGGCTTTTGTTGATCTAGTTGATCCAGAAAGTTTGGGTATTTTTTCCATAGTTCCTGGTACTAAGCAAGTCTGTGAAGTCAGTCAACCTGCTCAAGGTTCCGTTGCTTTATACTTTTTGTTAACACAGCCAGGTAGCCAATGGAAAAAATTAATTGCCATGCCTTTTCAGGAAAGCTATGACATCAATTTAAAGCCTAATAGCCAAGTTGAAATTGCCGAGCATAAAGCTTGGTATTCGTTGTTTTGAAAACTTACAGTATTTGCAGGGTAGTTTTAAATATAAATGAGGTATTAAAATCAGACAGCTGAAAAAACTGATGTACTTATTAATTTTGGATTTTATTTAGCTACGACTGCATTCCTATATGCTTATTTTTACTAAATAAGGTTTAGTTTTTTACTTATACTTCTACTTGAATTTAAGGAAATTTTATGACCAATTTTACCAAATTGAAAGAAAATGCGGTAGCTCGCCAACAACAGAAATTTAATTCTGATACAGGTAAGTTTGAGGCAAGTAATAGGAAACTAACTAAAGCTGAATTAGGCGTTTCAACAGTCGATTCTTTTCTATGTGCAGGCTTAGATTTTAAGGGGCAATCACAATGCGCATATCAAGACCACGGTGGTGGTTTAGAATTAAGTGCCAGTTTTGATCCTGGTCGGATTTTTGGAATTTTTAGTTCAGAGCTCGAAGTAAGCGCGGGGGCTACTCGATCCAATAAATTGTTAATAATTGCTCAACGAGGCCCAAATCAAATTGATAGTGTGAATGGTACCTTGGAGTTAGATTATCCCATTACCATAAACTGTCTAAATGGAGCTCGATGGGAAGGTAAAGTCGCTGCAGAATTATTTGTAGGAGTAAAAGTGGGTTTTTCTGTAGGCACTGATGAAGCTGCTAAAACTGAGAAATCATGGGAAGCTGATGATGGTGGTGATGATAGTGAAGAAGGTGGTGATGAGGGTTTAAAGCTGGAGTCCCTAAGTTTAGGCTTTGAAGCAGAGGCTAAGGCCGGCTTTGCTGCAGAAGCAGGCTATAGTTACGACAATTTTTATGCTGAAGATTTGTGTCCACTACCCTTTGATAGTTATGGCGAGAGTAGAGAAGCCCTTGGAGCAATATTAAATGAAGGAGATGTAAAAGCAATCGTTTGTAAAACAGCCTGTGATTTTATAAATAACCATTCTGTCTATTTTGGAAATATTGATTATCACGGTTATCTTTGGAATGCGACGCCATCAGAAATTACTAATAAATTAAATGCGGGATATAACGCAGTAACTAGCAATAAAATTAAGCGTCAAGCTAAGGCATTAATCAGTTTTTTAAATGTTTGGATTGATCCAAAGAAAAAGCCACATGTTCCGACGTCTATCTTAATATCTACGCATACCGGAACAGGTTCTGCTGGACTAAAAGCTTCTGCTGGTGTTTCTGCTAAAGCGAGTGCTGTTGTTGTGAGTTCCGAAGCTTCTGCGGAAGTGTCTGCGGAGGCGCTTAAAATTGAAGGCTCCTATAAGTCTTCTAATGTGCGTTATCAAGCAACTTATCCTGCTCCTCACGTAAAATTTGATGGCACTATATTGGAAAACTCTCTTGTTATTATGACTCAAGATACTAAAATTACTTATAAACAGATTGAATTTACACCATTAACAGTTAAAGCTGAAGCTTCTGTGAAGACATCTTTTAGTGAGCATGGGCTAGAAGCAGAAAAAGAATTAATTGAAGGTATTACCTTACTGAATCGTATGACCTATACCTCCTTCACGGTATTTTGGCATTCATCTAATAATGCGTCCAAAACAGCTGTGAAGGGAAAGTCAACTTTTGATGTTAATGCGCTTTCAGGGACGGGCATTTCTTTTGGGGGTTCATTTGAAGCAGAGAATTTAACAAAATTTTATGAGTCATACAATATTCACACTAAAACGTGGAAAAGTTCAGCTGATGCAATATATTTTAATAGTGTAGCTAAAAGTATTAATGTTACTCTGGATAATTTAATAACGTTTTTTAATGGATTTGATAATGAATACATTAATGATTTAATTGGGGCAAATAATGTTGAGACTGTATTATTAGAAGCCAGTTTTGCCATTAACTCGCCAGCTATAAATTTGGTAAGAACAGGAGAAGGCGATAAAAGTTCGGTTGGGCTTTCTACTGATACTGCAGAAAAATTGAGTAAATCTGCGCGAACACTGCAAGCTATTCGTATGCGTTATAGAATCCAAGACACGACAAATGATGATTCTGATGCCTTCAGATTAGGTTTTAAGTTTTTTGGTACAGGCATGGGTATTGCATTGAAAAAAGTAGATCAAGCTGGATCTGAAGGCATTGCAGATTTAGCAACAGTATGGATCGATCAATCACTCGCAGCTATTGTGGGTAATAGTGCTTATGAAATAGGTGTTCCACCTGTTGCCCTTATTTGTCAATAATGTTGTTGCAATGTTAAAGGCTAGGTTAAATTAGGAGAATGCTTTTTGTTAAATATGTTATTTCGTGAGAATATCAGTAATGACGCTCATTTCAATATCTAAAGCTGCAGAGTTGACAGGGAAGTCGATACCGACTATTTATCAACATATTCAAGAGGGCAAGCTCTCTGTGAGTAATGATAAAGTTAATACCTCAGAGCTCATTAAATTATATGGGGCACTTAAAACCTCCGAGGATTGTCGTCGAGAAAATGAGTTTTTGCATAATTTAACGCTACATTTAAAACGAGATAAGGAGCGTTTATATCAAATAAATGATCTCCTTCGAAAATCTAATGAAGATTTAAAGCAGGAAAAAGATAAATTATATAGAATTATAGATCAACAGAATTCGTCATCTGGACAAATGCGACAGATATATCCAAATATAAAAACCATAGACAACCCTATTAAAATAGAAAGATACCAAGAAAACGACAAGGAGAGCTTAACTCAGCGTCTGTTTAGAAAGCTTTTTAATGAAAAAAAGCCTAGATATTGATTTTAAATTAAAATGAAAGGGTTATATAAGTGGGATTAAATGAAAAAAACTTTATGCTTTATCTTACTAATTGTACCCATGTTATCTCTAGCTAAGGGACATGGACATAAGCCAGTTAAAATGGCTGATGTCACTCCGGATGTTGAAGTTGTTGAAGATGTTGAAGATGAAAAAATATCCAATATTGAAAAAGAAGACAATTATCAGTTAAGTTTGGAACGCAATGCTTATGATTTTGGTGATTTCTATACTCCATCATTTACTGCAGACATCGGAAATTGGAATGTTCAATTATCTGTTCAAAATCTATTGCTTAGTGGCTCAAATGCAAGTGCAGCGACCTACCTAAATGTAGCTTATACCTATCCAATATATGAGTATTTTGCTTTATCTGCTGGTACTATGAATGGTACTGTTTTAACAGGCGTGACTATTCAATCATTTAATTATGTCTCTACTGTTTTTATGCTTCCAAAATGGGGCGTTACTTGGTCCATAGGCCCTTATTACGCAAATAGTGCTATGACAGGTATAGTTACTGCACAAAATCAAAGCGTTGATTCCATAGGGCTTACAACGGGTTTAGGCTATGTGCAAGATAAGTGGGTTGCAAATGCTACTTATATTAGTAGTTATTCTAATGTAGGCGGTTTAAATATGGATGTGGGTTATAAGTTTGGTCCTGTTACTCCATATATAGGTTGGGGCGTTTCAACGCCAGCTCCTATACAAAATACTGATTCTGATTCTGGTATTATATCCATGCAAAAATCGCCTTTATTTTGTTATTATAGTCTTGGCTTAAATCTTAATTTTTAAAAATTACTTCAAATTAACATTAAATTAGTATTCATGAAAAATATAAACCTTAAATTATTAGTCGAGATTATCATTATTAGTATCAGTTTATTTTGCGTAGTAGATGCTAATTATAAAAGTTGGGAAACTAATAAAGCGGCCATTGAAGAAACGCAGCTTGCTATTGATAAAGAAACGGAGCTTTCTGTAGAAGATATTAATAAGCGCTTATTATATGTTATGAATACCGGTCAAGAGTTTGCTGATGCAATCACTAGTGGAAAAATTCAGTACTCAGATCTTGAGGACTATACTAAAAATATCATGATCTCTAATCATGATATCCATGTTACGCATCCGTCTAAATTTTATAATCTTGGTGTTTCTTTTTTGCGTGGTGCTTATGATAAGAGTAAACCCGAGCAACTGGCCAATTGGATATATATCGCAGATAAAGAAACAGGTGAAATAACCGCGATTAATAGAGATTATGACTATAGTAAAAAAGATGGTACGTTAAAAACTGATTGGTTTACTAAAGCGGTCGAAGAGCGCAAAGCCTTTTGGCAACAGCCAAAATATGGAGATGTATCTAATCACTTTTTAATAGCTTACTCAGTGCCATTTTATACTTCGAGCACTAAAGAGCAGGTTGCTGGTGTGATTTCTATTGGTTTTTCTACCGATGAATTAAAAGAAATTATGTCGCATCAGAGCTATCGAAAAGTGGGTTTTGCTGTTATCGCCTCTGATGAGGGTAAATTAGTTTATCATCCTAATGAATTATTACCTCAACTGGATATTAGTAATAATCATAGCTTTTTTAATGAAGCCTTTGATTTTTTGAATAAAGTAGATATTAAAGATAAGGCTACTAAAACTATTCAGTCTTTTGAGCTACCAGGAACAAATGAAGAAGCTTGGGTGATTACTAAGTCTATCCCCGCCGCTAATTGGAGTTATCATGTCTTTTTCCAACAAAATGAACTAGGTGTTGAGCAAAAAACCTTAGCAACTAAGTTATATTTAACAATTTCTACCATCATATTTATTGTTACTTGCGCCTATATTTTTCTTATTAGCTCAAAAAATAAGACAAAAAGATTTTGGTTGTTTTGTATTTTCTTAGGTATTAATTTTACAGTGGGCACGGCTTATTTATGGAAAATTGCCGATATTAAGGAATTGGAATTAACGTCAAATACCATAAAATTAAATTCAGACGAAGAAGTTAATGCTTATAAAAACACTCAAGCGGAGTTTTTTTCGGTATTACATAAACAGCCACCGATTTATATTCCCACGGGAGTGTTTATTAAATCAACGGAATTTTTAGGTTCCAATAATATAGTGGTTGCAGGTTATGTTTGGCAGAAATACAACATACCCACTTCATTAAAGCCTAATACAGTGCCTGATGATTTTTGTGCTCTGACATCAGAGATGCTGCCTGAAAATAAAGATGTATTGTTAGCAGATGCCTTCGCAGATAACGAAAACAACAGTTTAACCTGTGATAAAAGCAGTTATAGGGTGGCAAAAGATCATGTGGTGACTGTCGGTTGGTATTTTAAAGCTGAATTACGAGAGCCTTTTGATTATTCAAATTTTCCTTTAGATAAAAATACAATTTGGTTACGTTTACGACCTGATAATCAGGTGGGTAATGTGGTATTGGTACCTGATTTTTCTAGTTATACCAATATTAATGAAAAGTCTTTAATGGGTATTGATATTAACGGCTTGGTTTTACCTAGTTGGGAAGTGTTTGGAACATTCTTTAGCTCAGAGGCTGTGAGTCTTAATAGCAATTTTGGTGTTACTGATGTAAGTCAACAAGTTTCTCAAGAATTATTATTTAATATAGCCATTAAACGCGCTTTCTTAGATTCTGTTTTTTCTACAGTGATCCCTATCTTTCTTATCTATTTGATATTATTTGTAGTGCTCTTTAGTAGTTTAGATGATCTATTATCGGTATTAGGTATTAATGCGGGGTTGTTATTTTCAGTAGCCTTATGGCATAGCACCCTTCGTACCAGCTTATCTTCAACGGGAGTGACCTATTTCGAAACCTATTATTTTGTATGTTATTTTGTAATTTCATTAATATGTATAAATAGTGTATTGCTATCATGTCGCTATGAACTACCTTGGCTGCATTATAAAAACAACTTAATACCCAAATTAATTTTTATTCCTATGGTTACGGGCGTTACGTTTTTAATAACGATATTTATGTTGTTTTAAAAGTTGAATTCGCGGTTGTATAAATCATCCAATGCGATGATGTTGATACAAGTGGCCTAATATGAAGTATAGGGAGTACTTAGCGAGGCTTGTCTAGGTTCGAAAGCCTCATGGGCATGCCCCTATAGAGAGCTATAGGGGCAAGCTATCGAGACTGTGAAAGTATTATGACTTTAGCTTTCCCCTTTGTAAAAGGGGGATCGAGGGGGGATTTTATTAAGTCATCGGCTATTGATATTTAATAATAATTTTTTAATAGATCAAATCTCCCCTAACCCCTCTTTGCTAAAGAGGGGAATAAAAAGAATACTTTCACAGTCTCTATCGTGAGGCGCATTAAATTATGGTGATGCGCTTCACTATCGTTCAGTACATCCTATTTGTACGGGTTTATTATTACCCGAACTATTAACACACCCTTAGTTACCGATTATCTTTAATTTGCACCATGCCATCAAGGATTCTAGTGGGATAGCTATGGATATCTTCGTAAGCTGGGGCTGATTTGACGGCACCTGTTTTAATGCAAAAACGCGCACCATGACGGGGGCAGATTATTTCATCTCCGTCTAATTCTCCGCTGGCGATTTCTGTACCATCGTGCGAGCAAACATCCTCAATGGCAAAAAAGTTATCTTCTATTTTAAAGATGGCGACGTCAGTGCCATCAACATCTATTACACTGTTCTCGCCATTCATCAGGGCATTTTCATTAAAAACATTTATCCATTCAGACATGATTTAATCTCTATTTATTTAAAGTAAACATCATAACGCATTAGTTTTCCTTGAAAACTTTCTGTAGGCTTGCCGCCTAAGGGTTCTGCATAATCAGGGCTTTTTACCACCACACGTTTTCCACAGGCCGCTAAAGCTGCAGTAAATAGTTGTTCTTTATCTTCATCGTCACCCAATAAATCGCGCAATATGGTCATGGACTTTTTAGCTAAGGCCGACTTCTTACGTTTGGGAGGGAACATAGGATCCAGATAAATACAATCGGGCGGGGTATTTAGGTTTGCCAATAATTCGATGGCATTACCGTTTAATAATGAAGGAGGTTGTAGGTTGAGGTTTTGCATCCAATTGATTTGCGCTAGGCGTTGAAAGCCATCGGCCAGTAATTCGGACATAATGGGCGAGCGTTCAATGCAGATGAGTTCATAGCCCATGCGGAAAATATGTAGGCTATCTTGTCCCCAGCCGGTGGTTGCATCGACGACGGTTTTGGTTTTTCGTCCTAGTGCTTGCGCTAAAGCCCCTTGTTTTGGGGCTGGCCAAGAGCGTTGCTCGCCATGACGTGGTTCTATATCTACTATTAAGCCACCTTTTTTAAGGAGTTCTTGATCGAGTAGTTTTAAACAGCCATCACGCCAGCTTAAAAAGAAGGCTTCGTTTTGGTCAAAACCTGCTACAGATGAGTCTCTAAGCGGGACTTTCAATCGCTCTGCTAACAGTTGATACGGTTGGCTATCACCCTGTCCAGAGTAGAGTACTGCAAGTTTTCCGGTGTAATGTTGCACTAGCGATACAGTGCTTTATTCAGTAGAAATCGATTGTTGTTCGTTTTTTAAAGCAGCATCTAAAGTATGCCAAGCTAAGGTGGCACATTTAACTCGAGCAGGATATTCACGAACGCCGGCCAATACCGCAAGTTTGCCTATGGCTTCCAGATTAAAATGCTCATCTTTACCGGTGGTCATTTCATGAAACTGTTTGAACAACTCTTCAGCTTCGGCTTCTGTTTTGCCTTTAATAATCTCTGTCATTAACGATACAGAAGCTGTAGAAATAGCGCAGCCAGAACCTTGAAAGCTAGCTTCTTCAATAACATCGCCGTTTATTTTTAAAAACAGAGTCAGTCGATCACCACACAAAGGATTAAAGCCTTCGACCTTGCGGTCTGCGTTTTCCATGACCCGAAAGTTGCGTGGATTACGGTTGTGGTCAAATATAACCTCTTGATAGAGGTCTCGTAAATCATCAAACATTAGCCAAATACCTCAATTAAAGATGTTATGCCGTTCATTAATACATCAATTTCTGCTTTGGTATTATACATGGCAAATGATGCTCTGGCAGTTGCAGGGACTTCATAAAAATCCATGACCGGCATCGCGCAATGATGTCCAGCGCGTATAGCGATACCCAAACTATCAAGCATCGTGCCTATGTCGTGCGGATGAATTTTATCTAGCACAAAGGAAAGGATTGCTCCTTTATGTTCAGCTTCACCAATAATACGCAGTCCTTTAATGGCAAGAGCTTTTTCTGTGGCATAGGCCAGTAATTCAGCTTCATGAGCGGCGATGTTGTCCATGCCAATGGTGTTCAAGTAATCTATCGCTGCGCCCAAACCAATAACACCAGCTATGTCAGGTGTGCCGGCTTCAAATTTGTAGGGCAGAGTATTGTATTCGGTTTCTGCAAAAGTGACTTTTCGAATCATATCGCCGCCACCTTGATAAGGAGGCATGGCTTCTAAGAGCGCTTGTTTTCCATAAAGCACACCAACACCCGTTGGGCCATAAAGCTTATGTCCTGAAAAAACATAAAAGTCACAATCTAGTTCTTGTACATCAACAGTCATGTGAGGTATAGCTTGAGCACCGTCTAGTAATACCGGAATGTTTTTAGCATGAGCGGTGGCAATAATCTGTTTTACTGGATTTATGGTGCCTAAGGCATTAGACATGTGTACGACAGAAACTAATTTGGTTTTAGCGTTTAATAGCTTTTCGAACTCTTCATAGATAAGTTCGCCTTGCAGGTTAATGGGGGCCACTTTTAAAATAGCGCCTGTTTGTTCGCATAACATTTGCCAAGGCACAATATTAGAGTGATGCTCCATGGCGGTAATGATGATTTCATCACCTTTTTGGATGTTGGCTTTGCCGTAAGTTTGTGCAACCAGATTAATCGCTTCGGTAGCGCCTTTCACAAAAATGATCTCTTTATCGCTGCGAGCATTGATAAAGTCTTTTACCTTGGTGCGAGCACTCTCAAAAAGATCTGTAGATCTCACGCTCAAAGTATGAACGCCACGATGTACATTGGCATAATCATGGCTGTATAAATGAACAATACTGTCAATAACCGTTTGTGGTTTGTGACAAGTGGCGGCATTATCTAAATAAACCAAAGGCTTGTTACGTATTTTTTCGGCAAGAATAGGGAAGTCCTGCCGAATTTTGTCTACATCAAATCCTGTCATAACCATTCCTTATTGACGCCCTCTTGAGGAAAGCGAATTAATACTTGTTCTAATGCTTGATCATGCAAGCTTTTGATTTTAATTTTATCGACCATTTCATTAGCGAAAGCGAAGGTCAGCATATTACGTGCAGTTTCTTCATCGATACAACGCGATTGCAGATAAAAAATAGATTTCTCATCCAATTGCCCAACCGTAACACCATGTGCACATTTGACATCATCCGCGTAAATTTCCAACTGTGGCTTGGTATCGGCTTCGGCATCGTTCGATAACAATAAGTTGCGATTATTCATTTGTGAATCTGTTTTTTGTGCATCTTCAGCAACGATAACGCGCCCTTGAAATACGCCTCTGGCTCTATCATCCAACACACCTTTATAAAGTTCACGACTAATGCTGTGGGGCTTTAGATGATTGATGCGGGTATGGTTGTCGATATGCTGACGGTTAATACCTAAATATAAACCGTTTAATTCACATTCGGATGCCGTGTCCAAATCTGTATGGATATCACTGCGTGCTAGCAAGCCGCCAAAGGCGAAATTATGATGAGTAAAACGCGCGTCTTTGGCTTGTTTTACATAAATGCCACCGAAATGATAGGCTTTATCAGATTCACATTGCATTTTAAACAAGGTGACATCAGCATTACAGCCTACAAAAACCTCTGTGACGGTTGCTGATAAATAGGCCGCATCCATACCGACAAACGTTTCTATAACTTTAATATCTGCCATAGCTTCGGCGACTATCACTGTACGTGTACTTGCGAGTAAATCGCCTTGAGTGCTCAAGTGCAAAACTTGCAAAGGTTTTTCTAAAGCTAGTTTAGCAGGGACATGAACAAATAAACCATCAGTAAACCATGCGGCATTAAAAGCGACAAAGCTATGTTCGTCGTTATTAACGGCTTGGTTAATATAGCGTTCTAGGTTATCCGGCTGTTGTGCCAAGGCATCTGCCATGCTCATGACAGTAACCGTTTCTGGCAGACCTTCTAATGCGGAGAGCTCTGCACAAAAGTGACCATCAATCAGCACAACAGACCACGCATCGGCTAATTGATACTTTGATAAAAGTTCTTTAGAGACGGTTTCTTGCACTTGTCCGATGGCTGATGGCGCAAACAATTTCTTTTCAATAGCCGAAACATTGGTATAACGCCATTCTTCTTCACGTAGTGATGGAAAGCCGAGTGCTGAGAATTTGCTTAAGGCCTCTTGTCTTAAGGCCGTTAACCAAACTAAGTTTTGCCCTGGCAATGTTGGCGCTATTGTTGGATATTCTGCCGTATAACGGCTTGCTATTGCCGTCGTCATTAAATTGCTGCCTTGCTATCTTCAACCCAACTATAGCCTTTTTCTTCAAGTTCCAGGGCGAGTTCAGCGCCACCTGACTTAACAATCTGACCATGCGCTAAGACATGAACAAAATCAGGTTTGATGTAATCCAGTAAGCGTTGATAATGAGTGACCATGACAAATGAACGATCAGCCGCACGCAAAGAATTAACACCTTCTGAGACTATTTTTAAAGCATCAATATCTAAGCCTGAATCAGTTTCATCTAAGATGCATAATTTAGGTTCTAGTATGGCCATTTGCAGGATTTCATTACGCTTCTTTTCACCGCCAGAAAAACCTTCGTTGACAGCGCGATACAAAAACTTCTCATCCATTTCCAGTAAACGCACTTTATCTTTAACCAGCGTTAAAAAATCCATAGCATCGACTTCGGGCTGGCTATGATGTTTACGTATCGAGTTAAGTGCGGCTTTTAATAAATAAATATTACTGACGCCGGGGATTTCTACAGGATATTGAAACGCAAGAAATACGCCCTCACGCGCTCTGATTTCCGGCGCCATTTCCAGTAAATCTTTGCCTTGATAAGTGACCGAACCACCCGTTACAGTATAACCTGCCTTACCTGACAAGATATGCGACAAGGTACTTTTACCAGAGCCGTTAGGTCCCATAATGGCATGAATTTCGCCTGGCTTAATCTCAAGATTAATGCCTTTAAGAATCTGTTTGTCATTGACGTTAACGGTTAAATTTTTAATACTGAGCATGAATGTTCCAATGGTTTTTGAGTGGCCGTAGCCGTGTCAATTTTAATATCTAAGCCTCACGATTAAACGTGAGGGTCTAGCAGGTGATTGTTATTTTAAAAATAGTTTATGGTCTTATAAAACTTTGTTTTAACTATATTTTTAAGCTTTTTCGATGTGAGTTAATTGGTTGTGACTTCGAACCCCATCATTGACTCTATATTTCTGAGCTTAAATCTTGTCTTAACCCACAGAACCTTCCAAGCTTAAGCCCAACAATGCCTGTGCTTCTACCGCAAACTCCATGGGCAATTCTTTAAACACTTCCTTACAAAAACCATTGACGATCATTGACACAGCGTCTTCGGCTGACAAGCCCCGTTGTTGACAAAAAAATAACTGGTCTTCGCTGATCTTGGACGTGGTTGCTTCGTGTTCGACCTGCGCTGAAGGTTGCTTAACTTCGATATAAGGAAAAGTATGAGCGCCGCACTGATCGCCGACTAATAAAGAATCACACTGTGTGTAATTACGTGCGTTCTCAGCGCTCTTTAATACTTTTACTAAGCCTCTGTATGTGTTTTGTGCTTTACCTGCTGAGATGCCTTTTGAAACAATCGTACTGCGAGTGTTTTTGCCAATATGGATCATCTTGGTGCCGGTGTCGGCTTGCTGATAATTATTGGTTAAGGCGACTGAATAAAATTCACCGACAGCATTGTCACCCGTTAAAACGCAGCTAGGATATTTCCAAGTAATCGCTGAACCAGTTTCTACTTGAGTCCAGGAGACTTTGGAATTATCACCTCGGCAATCAGCGCGTTTAGTGACAAAGTTGTAAATACCACCTAAGCCGTTTTTATCACCGGGATACCAGTTTTGCACAGTGGAATATTTAATGGTGGCATCTTTCATGGCGACCAACTCAACTACTGCGGCATGGAGTTGATTTTCATCGCGCATCGGTGCTGTACAGCCTTCAAGATAAGAAACATGACTCCCTTCATCGGCAATAATTAAGGTGCGTTCAAATTGTCCGGTATTAGCGGCGTTGATTCTAAAATAAGTCGATAACTCCATCGGGCAACGCACACCTTTAGGGATATAAACAAAAGAGCCATCAGTAAAAACCGCGGCATTGAGCGCAGCAAAATAATTGTCGGTATGGGGTACAACTGAGCCTAAATATTCTTTGATTAATTCTGGATGCTCTCGCAAAGCTTCAGAAATAGGGCAGAAAATAACACCTGCATCTTTAAGCTTACCTTTGAAAGTGGTCGCTACTGAGACACTATCAAAAACCGCATCCACGGCGATACCGGCTAAGCGTTCTTGTTCATCTAAAGGTATGCCTAGTTTTTTATAAGCGTCTAAAACTTGAGGATCAATTTCATCCAAACTCTTAGGACCGTCTTCTTTACGTTTAGGCGCAGAATAATAGCTGATGGCTTGATAATCAATAGGATCAAACTTAACGAATGCCCACTCAGGAGATTTCATGGTTTGCCAATGCCTGAAAGCTTTTAAACGATACTCCAACATAAACTCAGGTTCATTTTTCACTTTAGACAGTTTATGAATAACATCTTCATCTAAGCCAATAGGAAAGGTATCGGTTTCTAATTCAGTTACAAAGCCTTGTTTGTATTCCTGATTGATTAGATTGTTTATTTCTTGTGCGCTTGCTGACATAAAAACTCTTTAATTTAACGATATAAACTGGCGACGGGAATCAGAACTTCTTGTTTCCAAGCGAGATCTTGGGAGCGTGTAGGGCGGATCATGTCCGCTAAAGTCACTGATTCTAGGGCATTATGAATGGTCTGATTAATTAAGTTCCAGTTGCCACGAATTTCACAGCCAGAAGCTTGTTCACAGCCTTGTTGAGATATGCTGCATTCGGTAAGTGCAATTGGACCTTCTAGAGCGCTGATAACCGCAGCGATACTTATTTCTGTGGGTGTTCTGGCGAGTTCATAACCACCTTTAGCGCCCCGAGTTGAAATAAGTATCTTGGCATTGACCAATAGTTTTAGTATTTTACTCACCGTAGGTAAAGCAATTCCAGTAATAGAAGCTATTTCCATCGCGGCATGCATTTGAGCATTATCTCTCGCCATAAAGCTTAAGATGACTGTTGCATAGTCCGTTAGTTTGCTGAGTCGTAACATTCACACCTCTAAATAATTGAGGACTATTCTAGTACTATTTAATTCTGGAGTAAAGTTCTTGGTTATTGTGAGGTGAGGCTAGCAACATAAGGCGGGACAGTTTAGGGTGACCGTTCACTTTTAGACAGGGCTCTTTTAGGAGCAGGCGAAAGAGGAAAGGCAAAAGGCGAAGTCTATCACCTGTTCTGCCGTAAGTTGCTAGCTGTAGGCCTGAATAAGGCTTTTAGAGCGTAAGCGAGTAAAGTGTTTCCGGCATAGGCACTCGAATTGCTGGGATTCCGCTTTCGAGACTGTGAAAGTATTCTTTTTATTCCCCCTCTTTAGCAAAGAGGGGGTAGGGGAGATTTGATCTATAAAAAAATTATTATTAAATATCAATAGCCTATGACTTAATAAAATCCCCCTCGATCCCCCTTTTACAAAGGGGAAAGCTAAAATCATAATACTTTCACAGTCTTTCGCTACATCCCAGCCTACGAGAATTGTAGGCTGGGATGAGGTACGAATCCCAGCAATCGGAACGACCTATACAAACTCAGTATCAATCCTACAAAAATAACGGCAAAAACTTTTGCAACGATTAATACCGTAACAGATCAAAGCAACACAATTTGTTTTGAGCTACACTTTAAAGCCAATCAGCATAACTTTCTGATGAACTCATCAATGCAATTATTCAACTTCAATACACAACCGAGTTATTTATCATGATGCTTGATTACAAAATGCTAATACATCCGAATAATGATCTTAATGCCATAGATAATTTCGTAGTTCGCTTTGAACTCATAGACGATTATTTACATTTACAATATGAATTGACAGGTGGGATAGGCGCGTTAAAAATACCGACCGCTCAAGCACCCTATGCTGTAGATGGCCTATGGCAACATACTTGTTTTGAGGCGTTTATTGCTGTCAATGGCGAGGAACGTTATTATGAGTTCAATTTTTCGCCTTCGAGTGCTTGGGCTGCTTATGCCTTTAGTGCTTACAGGCATCGCAGTGCTGGAATATTTAAGAATGTCCCCATTATTAAATGCATTCAAACTCAGAAGTCACTGTTAGTGGATGTTTTGATTGCCGCAGTTGATTTACCCATGAAGTTAGAAGATCAATCTTTTCAGCTAAACCTAACAGCAGTCCTTGAGACGACTGATGGGGAGCTTTCTTATTGGGCTTTGCAGCATCCGGATGGCGCCCCTGATTTTCATCAACGCAATAATTTTATTTTGTCATTTAACCCGAACAATCCACAAGAACTATGAAATTTGGTATAGATCGTTTACTTGTAGAACCCGCTTTGCGAGCACCTTTGCAGGGGCAGCGCGTGGCCCTGCTTGCTCATCCAGCATCGGTGACACAGGATTTAACCCATAGCTTAGATGCTTTGGCGCGATTGCCAGATATTAAGCTTACTGCGGCCTTTGGTCCTCAACATGGACTGCGTGGTGATAAGCAAGATAATATGATCGAATCTCCTGATTATATCGATCCAGTTCTAGGTATTCCGGTGTTTAGTCTCTACGGCGAGGTTCGTAGGCCGACCGATAGCATGATGGATTCATTTGATGTCTTGTTGGTGGATTTGCAGGATTTGGGTTGTCGCATTTATACCTTTATCACCACTTTGCGATATGTACTAGAGGCTGCCGCTAAGCATCAAAAAGCCATCATGATATTGGATAGACCTAATCCCACGGGTCGTCCAGTAGAAGGTTTGACCTTAAGGACGGGTTGGGAAAGTTTTGTTGGAGCAGGATCACTGCCTATGCGTCATGGTTTGACCATGGGTGAATTGGCACGTTGGTTTATTCATGAGCTAGCATTGGATGTTGATTGCCAAGTCATTGAAATGCAAGGTTGGAATCCTGAATTAGCTCCTGGTTATGGTTGGCCGCAAGGTCAACGTGCTTGGATTAATCCAAGTCCTAATGCACCAAATTTGTCGATGACGCGTTGTTATGCAGGTACTGTGCTTTTAGAAGGTACAACCTTATCAGAAGGTCGAGGAACAACGCGTCCTTTGGAGTTGTTTGGTGCGCCAGATATTAATGCATCAACTCTTATAAAAAACATGGTCGACTTAGCACCGCAATGGCTCAAGGGATGTCATTTAAGAGAATGTTGGTTTGAACCGACTTTTCATAAACATGCCGGAAAATTATGTGCTGGCGTGCAAATTCATGTAGAAGATTTTATGTACGATCATGCCGCTTTTAAACCCTGGCGTTTGCAGGCCTTAGCTTTTAAAGCCTTGCGTAAACAGCAGCCTGATTACCCTTTATGGCGTGATTTTCCCTATGAATATGAGCTGGATAAATTAGCTATAGATGTTATTAATGGTTCTGCGTTGTTACGAGAGTGGGTGGATGATGCTAATGCGGTTACTGAAGATTTGGAGATTTTAGCGAGAGCTGATGAGTTAGCTTGGGAGCAAGAGCGATCCACTTTTTTGTTGTATTGAACGAGTGCTATGGGGTGTAGATCGGGTTAGCGATAGCGTAACCCGACATTTTGTCGTGATGTCCCTTATTAAACTGTAATCCTTAACGGCCGCAGGTGTATGAATCTGTAGGGTGGATTCGCGCTAGCAATCCACCATAAACGGAGCGATAAACTCCCCCCCAGCTAAATGCTTCCTCGTGAGTTTCGAATGTTTTTGATTTTGCGTGTGTGCGGCGGATTGCTGTCGCGAATCCACCCTACGACTTACGGACTTACGTGTTTAAGATTTATTACCAATTAAGCGTGACGGGGTTTGCAACTCCGTTACTCACATTTTTAAAGTTATAGAAGTCTTCAAACGTTTCGGTCGAGGTTGTAAACTCCGACCGGCAATATTTTGATTCAATCAATGTAGGGTTTGCGTTGGGCTAACTTGAAAGACCTAAAACATCCTGCATATCGTAAAGCCCGTTGGGCTGGTCTTTTAACCAGATGACCGCTCTTACAGCGCCATTGGCAAAAGTCATGCGGCTAGTGGCTTTATGAGTAATTTCTAGTCGTTCACCTTCATCAGCAAACATGACGGTATGATCGCCAACAATATCACCTGCACGGATAGTTGAAAAACCGATGGTTTTTCTGTCGCGTTCTCCAGTAATACCTTCACGGCCATATATGGCGCAGTCTTTTAAATCCTGCCCTAGGGTTTTAGCTATCACTTCACCCATGCGTAAGGCAGTACCTGAAGGCGCATCCACTTTATGACGATGATGGGCTTCAATGATTTCTATATCGGTATAGTTGCCCATTACTTTTGCCGCTAATGCCAGCAAATTGAGTGCTAAATTGACGCCCACACTCATATTGGGTGCCAATACGATGGGGATTTCTTTAGCTGCCTCAGCAATCACTAATTTTTGTGCGTCACTGTAACCCGTGGTGCCTATGACTATTTGCTTACCTGCTTTTCGGCATTGCTCAATGAAGACCATAGAAGCCTCAGGCCGAGTAAAGTCTATCAAGACATCAAAGTCATCAATTACTGTGCTTAAGTCTTCAACCACTTTGATACCAAGAGTGCCAAGGCCGGTTAATTCACCGACATCTTTACCTATCGAAAGACTATTAGGCCTAGAAATAGCTGCTGCTAGGGTAGTCTCATTAGAGTGCTGTGCTGCTTTACAGAGCACAGCGCCCATGCGTCCTGATACGCCGACTATTGCTATACGTATCATGATTTAGCCTGTTAGTTTGTCAAAAAAGTTTTTAACACCATCAATCCAAGTATGCTCTTGAGGGCTGTGCTGCTTGCCGCCACTTGATAATGATTCTTTGAGTTTTTCTATAAGCGCTTTTTGATCTTTAGTGAGTTGCACTGGCGTTTCTACACGTACTTTGCATAACAAATCACCAATCGCTCCACCTCTAACCTGTTTAACACCTTTGCCACGTAAACGGAATGATTTTCCGGTTTGAGTTTCAGGTGGGATAGTGAGCTTGACTTCACCATTTAAAGTAGGGACTTGTATGGCGTCTCCTAAGCAAGCTGTTGCAAAACTGATCGGTAATTCACAATATAAGTTAGCGCCATCACGAGTAAAAATAGCGTGTTCTTTCACTTGAATCTCAATGTACAAATCACCTGATGGGCCGCCACGTTCTCCCGCTTCTCCTTCGCCGGCTAAGCGTATGCGATCGCCGGTATCAACGCCGGCTGGGATTTTTGCAGATAAGGTTTTATTTTCTTGAACACGGCCTTGACCATGGCATTCATTACAAGGATCTTTGATCTGCTTGCCTGTTCCACGGCAAGTAGGACAAGCTTGTTGTACAGAAAAGAAACCTTGTTGCATTCTGACTTGGCCATGACCATGACAAGTTGTACAAATGACAGGACTGGAGCCTTTTTTTGCACCAGAACCTTTACATTCACCGCAACCTACTAGCACAGGGATGCGTATTTTAGTTTCTGTTCCAGCAACAGCTTCTTCTAAAGTTAATTCTAAGTTGTAACGTAAATCAGAGCCGCGTTGAACGTTGCTGCGTTGTCTACCATTACCACCACCAAATATATCACCGAACACATCGCCAAAAATATCACTGAAGCCTTCGCCACCACTGAAGCCTCCAGGTCTTCCGCCCATAGATGGATCTATGCCGGCATGACCAAATTGATCATACGCTGAACGCTTTTTAGGGTCTGATAAGACTTCGTAAGCTTCTTTGATTTGTTTAAATTTAACTTCAGCGGCTTGGGGATTGTCAGCATTTCTATCAGGATGGTATTTCATCGCTAAACTACGATAGCTTTTCTTGATCTCTGCATCACTAGCGTTTCTATCGATATTGAGCAGTTTATAAAAATCTTCTTTGGTTGCCATGTTTCAATCCGCTCCTGAGATTTATTCAGAAGATAAAGCATTGCTGCGAGGTTATAAAGATACCGCCTCAAATAAGCGAGTGCGGGATGATGTTGTATTTATGTCTAAGGTAAGACGCAATAATAAACCCCCATTTTTATAGGATGTGCTGAACGGCAGTGAAGCGCATCACCACGATAGAGCGATGCGCTTCACTATCGTTCAGCACATCCTATAGAGATATTTTATTTTTTGCGATTTGCCTAAGGTCTTACCGTAAAAAGACTAAAGCCGCACAGCAAATAGGGGTCAGACTAACCCATATTTGCTGTGCAGCTTTAAATCCAGCATTCTTAAGCTAACTCAAGAATGCTGGGCTATATTAAGCTAACTTTTATAATTATACAGTCCCCCCCCTCTACAAAGGCATCGCTATCTACACAAGTTTCCTATCGGAGTGGGAACGATAAAAACACTGTAGGGGCGTATTGCATACGCCCCTACCAGCCATCACCTCAATGTTATCGTTCTTGCGTGGAGATGATAACAATTACTTGTATAGATACTTATACTACAAAGTGTGAGAGCAAGGCGAGGGGGCCTGAATAATTACACGTTATTTCTTGTCGTCGTCTTTTATTTCTTCAAACTCAGCATCAACCGCACCGTCATCTTCTGGGCGATGTGAAGATGAAGCGCCGGCTTGGTGTTCAGCGCCGCCTTCAGACTCTGCTTTTTGTGCGTAAACGCGTTCAGCTAGTTTGCCTGATAACTCAGTTAGCTCGTTGGTTTTAGCTTCAATGGCGTCTTTGTCATCAGATTTAATAACTTCTTTTAGTGCTTCAATTGCAGCCTCAATGCTGGTTTTTTCATCAGCATCAACTTGATCAGCAAATTCTTTTAAAGATTTTTCAGTGGCATGAATCATTCCGTCTGCATGGTTGCGAGCATGGACTAATTCAGTCAATTTACGATCTTCATCAGCATGAGCTTCAGCATCTTTAATCATACGATCAACTTCTTCTTCAGATAAACCACTTGAAGCTTTAATGACGATAGATTGTTTTTTGCCTGTTGCTTTGTCTTTAGCTGATACGTTCAAAATACCGTTAGCATCAATATCAAAAGATACTTCGATTTGTGGCACACCGCGTGATGCTGGTGGAATATCCGCTAAATCGAAACGTCCCAATGATTTATTGGCAGCCGCTTTTTCACGCTCACCTTGCAATACATGAATAGTAACCGCTGTTTGATTATCATCAGCAGTAGAAAATACTTGAGATGCATTGGTTGGAATCGTGGTGTTTTTTTCGATTAACTTAGTTAAGATGCCACCCATAGTCTCGATACCTAACGATAATGGAATAACGTCTAATAATAATACATCTTTAACATCGCCTGATAAAACACCTGCTTGAATCGCAGCACCTAAGGCAACCGCTTCGTCTGGGTTAACATCTTTACGAGGTTCTTGGCCAAAAATGCTTTTAACCATTTCTTGTACTTTAGGCATACGGGTTTGACCGCCTACCAAAATAACATCATTGATTTCAGAGGCTTTAACACCCGCATCTTTAAGAGCCATTTCGCAAGGGCCTTTAGTGCGGTTGATCAGTTCTTCAACCAAAGATTCTAATTTTGCACGAGTCAACTTAACATTTAAATGCTTAGGGCCAGAGGCATCAGCGGTAATGTAAGGTAAGTTAACGTCAGTTTGTTGGCTAGATGATAATTCAATCTTAGCTTTTTCTGCCGCTTCTTTTAAACGTTGCAGAGCTAATGGATCATTGTGAACATCTACGCCACTTTCTTTTTTAAATTCACTAGCAAGAAATTCAATGACTCTTGAGTCAAAATCTTCACCACCTAAGAAGGTGTCACCATTAGTAGATAATACTTCAAATTGATGTTCGCCATCGATTTCAGCAATTTCGATAATAGAAATATCAAACGTTCCGCCACCTAAATCATAAACAGCAATTTTGGTGTCGCCTTTAGGTTTGTCCATGCCGAACGCTAAAGCAGAGGCTGTTGGTTCGTTAATAATACGTCTAACTTCTAAGCCAGCAATACGGCCAGCATCTTTAGTCGCTTGGCGTTGTGAGTCATTAAAGTAAGCAGGAACCGTAATAACGGCTTCAGTCACTTCTTCACCTAAATAAGCTTCCGCATCTTTTTTCAACTTCATTAAAATACGGGCTGAAATTTCTGGTGAAGCCATTTTTTTACCATGGACTTCTACCCATGCATCACCGTTTTCTGCTTCAACGATCGCATAAGGCACCATTTTAATGTCTTTTTGTACGACATCATCTTTAAAACGACGACCAATTAAACGCTTAATAGCGAATAAAGTGTTTTTTGGGTTGGTAACAGCTTGACGTTTAGCAGATTGACCTACTAAAACTTCATCATCACTGCTAAAGGCAATAATAGAAGGAGTTGTTCTCGCACCTTCACTGTTTTCGATTACTTTAGCGGTACCGTTTTCTAATACAGCAACGCATGAGTTTGTGGTTCCTAAATCTATACCAATTATTTTAGCCATTGAATGCTCCAGACTTGAATTTGTTTAAGTTGTTAATGTTGTTTTTGAATGTGGGGGCTGTTTAATATTATTCAAGCCTGTTCATCTATTTCGGGTGATTTTTCTGCTGGCTTTGCTACGACGACCATTGCAGGGCGTAATAAGCGACCATTTAATAGATAACCCTTTTGGAATACGTTAACGACAGTATTGGGCTCTGCATTTTCAATCTCCTGCATTAACATCGCTTGATGTTGCTCAGGGTTAAAAGCTTCACCTATTGGATCTATCGTTTCGATTTTAAACTTAGTAAACAATGCTTCGAATTGTTTGATAGTTAGCTCACTACCTTCACGAAATTTTTGTACTTCTTCGCTATCGCCAGTTGCCGCCTGCAAGCCTAAGACCAAGCTATCAAATACAGGTAATATTTCTTTGGCAAAATTAGTTAAGGCAAATTTATGGGCATCTTCTAAGTCTTTTTGAGTTCTTCTTTTCAGATTTTCCATTTCTGCTTGGGTGCGTAAAGCTTTGTCCCAATTTTCCTGAGCTTTTTCTTGGGCTTTGCTAAGCTCGACTTTAAGTTCTTCAAGCGTATATTCATGCTCTGCAACTTCAGTGTGTGGGTGCTCGTCATTAATCGAAGTGTCTTCAAGTTCAGCGTCAACTTGCGATTCAGGCGTTTCCTGATCAATACTCATTTTTATAATTCCTTAAAGTGTGTGTAAAGGTATAACAAACGAAAATAACAGCTACCTATCATGGGGTCGTTGTTTTAGGATTCAAGGCGGCGCCTAATAATTTTGCGGTAACGTCGACGAAGGGAATGATCTTTTCGTAGGCCATTCTTGTGGGTCCAATAACACCGAGTACACCGACCACTTCATTATTAACCGAATAGGACGAGGTAACTAAACTGCATTGTTCAAAAACTTGATAGCCAGATTCTTCACCTATAAAAATCTGTACGCCATCGGCTTTCATTGATTGATCTAATAAATGAATGATGTCTTGCTTCTGAGTAAAAGCATCAAAGATTTGCTTTAAATGATTTCTACTTGATAGCTCAGAAAAGCCCATTAAGTTAGTTTCGCCAGTTAGCACGTAATCATCTTTGTTATCATTGCTTTCAAAAGCAAGTTGCGCCATTTTTATAGCGTCAAGCATGGCTTGGTTCATGCGTACTTGATCTTCTTGCAAATCTTTCAAGACAGCACTACGAACCGCATCTAAACTCTGGCCACAATAAATTGAATTAAGATAAGCGCCTGCTTGTTGCAATTCGGAGGCGCTAAGATTTTTTTCAGAATAAATAACTTTGTTATGAACTTCCTGTTCATTGGTTACAAAAATAACCAGCACGCGTTGATGAGATAAAGGTAAAAATTCAATATGGCGTAAGCAGGTTAATTCCCTTTTAGGTATCGTAACAATTCCAGCCATTTGAGTTATTTCGGCCAGTAATCGTGAGGCAACGCCAATCATTTGATTATCGTTATCTTTGGTAGATAAGTTTTGATGTAAGCGTGATAACTCTTGATTATCTAATGGTTTAATAGTGAGTAAACTATCAACAAATAAGCGATAGCCACTAGAAGTCGGTATGCGTCCAGCAGAAGTGTGAGGTGAGTGCACTAAGCCTAAATCTTCAAGATCAGCCATCACATTTCGAATGGTCGCTGGACTTAAATTTAAGGTGGAATCTTTTGATAGTAGTCTTGAGCCAACGGGTTGGCCATCGCTAATATAGCGTTCTACCAAGGTCTTCAATAGTTGCAAAGACCGATCATTTAAATCCGGAGTGTTATTTGCCACGCATGCCTCTAAAGTCAAAAAATTAGCACTCCATTAAGTAGAGTGCTAGTAATGCAAAATATCAGACTCACTAGCGTGTTGTCAATATGGGTAATGCTTTTGGCTTTATTGTGGCTTAATTCTCTTGATGGAAATTACAAGGGTTGGTTGGAAAATTGTAGGAATTGATGGGACAGGTCGTGACCTATCATTAAAATCATAGCCATTAAGTTAAGTATTTGTCGCCCCTACAGATGCAATCAATCCTTAACTTAATGGCAGGGCTCCTTAGAATACGATCGACACTTATTTATCCACAACATTGGAAATAGTCACAAAATAATTGCTGATAACGCTTAAATGCATTTGAATTCAATGTGCCATATTTTTTAATTAGCACTTTTTTTGAAACTATAAATGGTTTTCTGAGCATTAATTTGGAGGGTTTGGGCAATATGCCTAGCTTAAAGTCAGTTGACTCTATGAGGATTTCATCTGCATGCAGTTGTGAAATTTGACTGCTGATGGGAATGGCGACAAAATCATCAAAGGGAAGATTATCTTTGAAAACGAGTACTGGTCTGCTTTTACTGGTTTTTAAGTCGCTAAAATAAAATTCACATAAGATAATATCAGCGGCTTTTATTTCCATACATCATCTTCTTTATCATCTAACCATTCATTAATGTTATTGGCACTATGGTTCGAAAAGGCTGATAACTCTGCTTGTTGTTTTGAGTTTATAGATTGATTATAGCGTTGCTTGATGAATAAAAAGAAATCATAAACGTTTTTTTGTGCTGATTCAGGTAAGGCTTGCCACTCTTGTTCGTTAATGAACTGCATTACAATTTCCTGTTTAATAGTTTGATTATTTATTTTTACGAATTGTTGAATCAGTGCTTGGTGTTGAATGAATTTTGGAATTTAAATTGCTTGTCGTCAATACTACCAAAAAAAATGGCATCAGGCTAATGCCAGTTAATTCACGTTGGATTTAGAAATGTAGAGGTCGTAGGGACAGGTTGCGATCTGCCCCTACATGGATTGTTATTGCACTACTTTCATGACTGCTGCGCTAAAGTCTTGTATGCCGTCAGGAGTGACGGCTGCTACTCGAAAATAATAGATGCAAGCGATATCTAGGTTGTTGATTTCAAAGCTTGATTGCGTAGTGATAGCTATTTGAACCCAATCAGTGTCATTGTCGGGGAGTTTGCCTTTATACATTTGCCAAACATAAACCACGCCTTTATCGACCCTTATGGTATCCAATAGTACAGCGCCAGAATGTGAACCATTCTTAGCGACTAAGATTTCTTTGTTTCTGGGTGACGGTTGTTTTGAAAAATGAAAGCCACTACTTAAAATAGTGGTTTCATCACCCAAGGCGATGCGCTCTACATAAGCGGCCAAAATACGAAATACTGCATCAGCCGCCGCTACTGCATCATTCAGGGCAGATATGGCGATATGGCTACCATCTGCCGCTGCCAAAATAGCCTTGTCTAAAGCATCTACGACTTTTTGAGCATCAATCAGGGTCGTATCAGGGGTCGGGAATAGTGCGTTATTGCTCATATGATCAATAACTGTGTGATAGTGGTTAGCCTTATTGACTGGTGAGTACTTAATAAAATCTACGGTAACTTTTGATTTTTTCATTATAGAACCTAGGTTAAGTGAAAAGATAAAAAAGACTTGGCAAGCTTGCTAGGTCTTTTCTTCGGTTACAAACGACAAGCGTCATCCATGATCTGCCAATAGCGGGCAGCGGTAAAAGTTGATGAGTAGTCCAATCCTATTGCTCGGTTTCGGAAGCTTTCACGTAAAAGCTTGTGTTTCCGCTGGGTTTCTTGTGTTTTCACTTGAAAGCATGTGTTTCCGCTGGGTTTCTTGTGTTTTCACTTGAAAGCATGTGTTTCCGCTGGGTTTCTTGTGTTTTCACTTGAAAGCATGTGTTT
>Ga0214182_1000095_pt1 | contig 43671 bp, 38 predicted proteins | sample TroBogEpilimnion_8_FD_153020 | JGI IMG/M metagenome (GOLD analysis project Ga0214182, IMG submission 153020) | Freshwater microbial communities from Trout Bog Lake, WI - 14NOV2007 epilimnion | ecosystem: Environmental > Aquatic > Freshwater > Lake > Epilimnion/Euphotic zone | place: Trout Bog... | reverse complement strand
AAAGTCCGGTTGCGGTATAGGCGCTGACTAAAAATAGTAGCGCGATGATGTTGGCTATTAATTTACCGTTATCTAAACTGCCACCGCTGAGTAATGATAGCGGCATTAGGGTAATCATTAACACCGCGAGTCCTAATAAGCTCAACAAGCCTAAGTATTTGCCTAAAATTATCTCGACATTAGACGCGGGGGCAGAGAGCAGTAATGACAATGTTTTATGTCTACGTTCTTCGCAAATCAAACGCATGGTTAATAGCGGCGTAATTAATAATAAGATGATGCCAGCATTGCTGTACAAAGGCGTTATTACTATGTCTGCTAAGCCTAAAGCGCCGTCAATCGTCGCTAATTTGGGTTGTAATAAATTGAAGGTCTCAACTTGGGTCAAGAATATATAAGCCAGTATGGTTTGTAATACAGCCAATAGCGTCCAAGCCAATGGCGATAAAAATAGTGACTTAAACTCTCGGGTGGCAATGGTTAAGATCATGCTCATCAGTGATTATGTTGAGTTAAAGTAATAAAAATATCTTCCATTGAGCGTTTAATGGGGGTGAATTCTTGCAGTTCCCAGCCATGGGAGATAATGGTTTCGATGAGGCGTTGAGTCGGGTTTTCATGTAAGCGATAAGTGATTTTAAGTTGCTGATCAGAAATCGCTTCAATGCCAAGTACGCCATCATGCGCACTTAAAACAGCCAAGTCTGGCTTTAAGCGGGTGCTGATTAATATGCTAGCTGTATCCATTTGCTGGTTAAGGCCGTCTATGCTTTCTTTTAAAATCAATTGACCTTGATGAATGATTTGTACGTGTGTACACACCGCTTGTACTTCGCTCAGAGTATGAGTAGAAAGGATAATGCCGTGATCATGACCCAGTTCAAGAATTAAGTCACGAATCTCTCTAATTTGTAGTGGATCTAAACCCACTGTAGGTTCGTCCAATATGATAACGTCAGGATTGTGTATGATGGCTTGTGCAATCCCGATACGTTGTTGATAACCCTTAGAAAGATTAGCAATGAGTCGATTGGATACTGTCATCAAGCCGCAGCGTTCTTGAGCTTTAAGCACGGCCGAATTGGTAGATTTTTTAGGTATACCATGCAGTTGAGCGCAATAGTATAAAAACTCTTTTACGCTCAGGTCTTTATATAGCGGTGGCGTATCGGGTAAATAACCTAGGCTAAGTTTAGCGAGCTTAGCCTGGTCTTGTAAGTCATAACCATTAATCTCAATACGCCCTGAACTAGGTGCAAGATTGCCGCTCAGGATTTGCATGGTTGTGGTTTTGCCCGCGCCATTGGGACCCAGAAAGCCCAAAACTTCTCCTTGCGCTAAAGTAAAGCTTACATCATTGATGGCGCAGTGTTTTCCATAATAACGCGATAAATGCTCTGCGTTTATCAGTATTGACATTAGGGGCTTATAGTTGCTTTAGCAAGGTTTGTAATTCAGCTTGGATTTTTTTGCGGTAAAACAGAAACTTCCAGCGCGTGCCGCCACATTGTTTCCATAACAGTGCTGAGCGTATGCCGGCCAATAAACAAGCACGGATTTTATTAGCGATTTCAGGTCTCGATAAATAGGCTTGATCGCCATTGACCATAATTCTAGGTTGCAAGGTGCTAATCGTGTTTTGATAAATATCACCTAGATTAGCTAGTACATTTTCATGAAGTAAATCAAAGTGCTCAGTTTGTGCTTGCGCTCTAACAATGCCGGTGTTTATGGTTTTCAATAGGTCTTTACGGGTTTCTAGTTGGTGTTCTAAAAATACGATAGAAGCTGAATAACGCGCTTGTTGAGCGTTGGCGATTTTATAACCCGTCATTTGCATATCAAGTTGCTTCAAGCCTAGTTTAAGGCCATTTACGCTCCCACCATAAACATCAAGAACACTCGCTGAATCTATTTTTAAGAGACTCGCAATGCTTGCTTGCATCGCTAGAGTATCAGCATTGCCTGTGCTGGCTAATTGTTCAACTAAAGCGGCAGCTTGGGCAATGCCGGCTAGGGCAAGGGTTTGATTAGTGATCGATTTTATTGACATAAATAATAGCAGCTTAGTTTTAAGGGTGAGTAGGTCAAGAATATAAAATGGCGTTCAATAGATCAATCTATTTTTAAAAGCCTTGGGTATTAATCGTTTTATACATTCTCGCAGAGTTAATCGACTAACTAAGTTTGAACTTTTTGTAGGCCGGAATAAGGCTTTTCAAGCGTAAGCGAGGAAAGCGTTTCCGGCACAAGCACTAGGCTATTTTCAAAAGCCTTGGGTAGATAATTATTAATCGTTGCTTTTTAACAAAAGCTCACCCTATTCCTCAATGCCATTAAGTTAGGTGCTGGGGGGGGAAGGCTTTTCTGTAGAGGCGAATTCATTCGCCCCTACAAATGCTTAATGGCCGTGCCCCCAATTTTGTAGGCTGGGATGAGGTACGAATCCCAGCAATCGGAACTACAATGGCAAACTCAGTATCAGCTCTACGAAGATAACTGCAAAACTTTTGTAACAATCAATAGCTAGTATTAATGCACAAACATCAAGTATTATAAGCATTGATATTCCAAATCTATCACTATATAATCTGCCCAGCTTGAAAATTGTTTTACCGTTATGCTTATCTTTACGATGTTTATCCTGTATTGCTCGTCCTGTTTATCATTAAGTAACTCTAAAATTTCTCAGCGTCACAGCCTCTCTTGGGGCTTTAATTATATATTTTAAATAGGATTTACAATGGCTACTGGTACCGTTAAATGGTTTAACGCAGAAAAAGGTTTTGGTTTTATTCAACAAGAAAGTGGACCTGATGTTTTTGTTCACTTTCGTAACATTAACAGCTCTGGCTTTAAATCACTTGATGAAGGCCAAAAAGTTCAGTTCAATGTGACTCAAGGTCAAAAAGGCCCGCAAGCAGAAGAAGTGACTATCATCTAATTGCGCTAAAAAAGCGGCAGTCCACACGTTGGGCTGCCGCTTTTTTTTGCCTGTGATTTTGGTTATCTACTTAAGCTGGGATAAATAATAAAATGGATCAATAGGGCGTATTGCATACACCCTATCATCGCAAGATTATATTGGATGTGCTGAGGAACGAAGCGCATCAGAGTGGTACTTGATTGATGCGCCTCCTTCGTCGGCACATCCTATAACACTTTTAGGCGACCGCGTAGGGACAGATCGCGACCTGTCCCTGCTGAGTTTTTTGGTTAATCTACTTTTATCCAATCTTCCAACGCTGCAATAATGCTTTTAGCTTGATCAACACTAGAAATATTAAACTTTGATTTTTGTTGGTATTCGCCATTACGTTTTTGGTAGCGACGAATGGTATATTTGTCTGGGCCGTATTCTTCTTTAGCGCGATTCCAGTCTTGATAGCGATACATCACCGTAGCCCAAGCGCCTTTGGTTAATACTTTTTTGTCCAGTTCCTTAACGGTTTCTATGCCGCCATCTTCGTAAGTTACCGTTAATTCATCTACCGTTTCAGCCATGTTACTCTCAAGTTAAGTGGTGTGATTGTGGCGCAGTTTAGCAATATTAGTTAATTACGCAAATCATATAAACTGTGCGCTGCGCTTTGTAATGATAAGAATGGGTCGTTATTTGCCAAAAAACTGCCCAAAGCCACGACTGCCTTTGCCAGTTTTTAAGGTATTAATGACTTTTAATGTTTTAGCATCAATAATTGACACGGTATTATCAAACCAGTTAGCGACATAAACATGTCGGTCATCAGGGTGGGTAGAAATACCCTCTGGTTTGTTGCCGACTTCAAGCACAGCCATTTCTTTTAAAGTTTCGGTATCAATAACCGATACCGAGCCATCATCTTGATTAGTGACCAATAAGCGGCTGTCATTCATGGCTAAGGCCGTCGCATAGGGCAGGGCATGGACTTTGATGGTCGCAAGATTCAGCATGCGCCTGGACTCTATAACCGTAACGTCATCACTTTGCACATTGGCGATATACAGTTTTTCGCCTCGGCTATCAATAGTAAGACCAAATGGATGTGCGCCCACTTGCACCGTGTTGATAACGCTTAAAGTTTTAAGGTTGATTTTAGAGACCGAATTACTCAAACGATTGGCGACATATAGCCAATGGTTATCAGGGCTCACTACTAAGCCTGAGGGTGATTCACCGACAGGAATGGTTTTGATAATAGTAAGGCTAGTTGCATCAACGACATCGACCTTATTGTTATACCAATCGGCGACAAAAATGTGCTTGCCATCAGGACTAATGGTAATGCCTAAAGCACCTTCACTAACCGGAATCTGAGCAATGACCGCGCGTTTTTTTACATCTATAACCGCAAAGCCTTTTGCCTCTGGGGTACTCACATAAACTTTATCACCTGCAGGGGCAACGGCAATCCCTGCGGGTTTACCAGGCACATTAACCGACGCTACCACTTTCCCAATTTCGCTATCAATAATAGACACGCTATCATCTAGTTGATTACTGATATAAGCAAACGGAGCTGCTGCCAAGGGAGTTGTAAAGCAAGTGGTAGCGACAAATAACGCTACCACCGGGTATTTTATAAAAAACACCAGCCTAAACCTTACTTTTCAGCTAAGGCTTTAATGTTAGCTAAGCCAGCTTTTAAAATGCCAGTTACAGCAGCATTAGCTGTTTCTTCATTCATTTCTACTGGAGGATTGTTGTTGGTGTAAGCTCGGTAATAGCCTGCAGTCCAAGAGACAACAGTGGTTGCGCCTTGAGATTCAACATCAATAGAAGCTGAGTAGTTGTCTACAGGTAGTGCAGGTACTTTTTCTTCAACGCCGGCATGAGTGATGGTTTTTGCAGTACTCATGTCGGTGATTTTGTAGCCGTAAGACAATTTGGCTTCGTCATATTTTTTTAATTCTTCAGTAATGGTGCCGCCATCTTTTAAGGTCAGTACGCGAACTGCGCCTTTAACATTGCCGCCATCACCGCTAGTGCTAGTGACGCCTGGTAACCAAGACATGTCATGATAATTTTTGATGATAGCCCAGACTTTATCAGCAGAGGCATTGATAGTGATTTGTTCTTCAGCTTTTTGACGGACTGGGCCGTGTGCTTGTACGGTAGCAGCGAATAAAAATAATAACGTCGATAATAACAGCATAAATTTCTTCATTGTATCTCCTAGTGTTAAACATAAAAACTTAAGCGCTGCATTATATGACAACTAGAAACAGCAAGCACTGCTTGTCCATAAAAAAGCTCAATTGATATTTAAGCTGTAGCCGCTAGTGCTTATAAGGTGTGGATGACGGCAGCTTATTAATTAGGCTTTTATAGTGTTAATGAGTGAGTGTTCTGCTTATATTTAGGAGCTTATTGGCAGTTTAGGTGAGCGCCTCTGAGCGAAAAAGGAGGAACTTAGTTCTATTATGGGGCGTATGAGGTCTATTAAGGATGGTTTTAGTTGTTTACGGGAGTTACTCTTAGCGAAAAAGGTTGGTCTTGGTTGTTTTAAGTTGAAAATTAATTCTACTGAGGACTGTCTTGACTCTGTTAAGGAGCAAATTAGGTCTGCTGTGGATTGTCCTGACTGTTTTAAGGCGAGAATTAGGTCTGCTGAGGCTAGTCTTGGTTGATTTAAGGCGCTATCCAGAACAATTAAGGTGGCCCTATTTGATTGAATTAGCTCCTAATGCCAGCTAAGGGGCGTCTTGCGAGATGTAGTAAGCACCTGAGATAAACTAAGGATGGTCTTGCGAGACTCTATTGTTTCCATGTCCTGCATAATTGTCCGCAGTTGAGTATTTGTAGGCCGGAATAAGACCAGCCAAGCGCAGCGCGTGCTGGCGTTTCTGGCAGTTCGAGCAGCACCTATGCCGGAAACGCTTTTTTCGCTTGCGCTCGTAAAGTCTTATTCCGGCCTACCAATGTGTGTAATGACCCTTTGCTTAGCCTGTGTAGGTCGGAATAAGACCAGCCCAGCGCAGCGCGTGCTGGCGTTTCCGGCAGTTCGAGCAGCACCTATGCCGGAAACGCTTTCCTCGCTTGCGCTCGTAAAGTCTTATTCCGGCCTACCAATGTGTGTAGTGGCCCTCTGCGCACTACAACAATCGCCATGTAGGGACAGGTTGCGACCTGTCCTACTTTACACAGCAGAAAGTTTATAAGCTTTAAGCACCTCAGTCACCGCATTAATCCGTAAACGTCGAATAGCTATACCAATGTCTGAACCTGTAAGAGAGCCGTCGAGTGCACTACTGCAATCGACATCGGTCGCTGCTTTGGCGGCTAGGCTAATTAATTGTGCTTGTGGATAGGCTCTTTGTTCAAAGCCGGTGCGACCTCTTGCATCGGCTTCGCAGGCTAACAGAAACCAAGATAATTTAGAGTCGTCTTTGAATGCGCCTAGAGTGCTTAAAACATCAGTTAAGGTATCTGGGCGTAATTCAAAGACTTTATGACTATGGGTATGGTATTCCATGACCTGCATGGCTAAGGCTCTAAAGTTATTCGGTACTCGTAAGCGCTTACAGAGCTTCTTTAATAGCGGTAAACCTTTCTTTTCATGGCCGTGGTGACTGGGCAAAAGTTCTTTTGGGGTAATGCCTTTACCTAAATCATGTACTAAAGCGGCAAAGCGCACTTCTGGGTTAGACGATAATAATGCTGCTTGTTCTAAACACATGAGGCTATGGATGCCGGTATCAATTTCTGGATGATGTTGTGGAGGTTGAGGAACGCCAAACAAGTTGTCTAATTCGGGGAAGGTCTTTGGTAAAGCATGGCAGTCTTTTAAAGTGTAAAAAAACGCCGAAGGGCTTTTCTCTTTGAGGGCTTTAAATAACTCTGCCCAGACTCGCTCAGGGACTAAGTGATCAATTTCGCCATTACTCACCATAGCTTGCATTAAATCTAGTGTTTCAGCGGCTAGAGTAAAGCCTAAGTGTTGATAGCGTGCGGCAAACCGCGCAACACGTAAAATACGTACTGGATCTTCTGCAAAAGCCGGTGAAATATGCCGAAATATTCTATTTTCTAAGTCTTGTTGGCCGCCATAGGGATCAATCAGCTGACCTTCTGGGTCCATAGCCATCGCATTGATGGTTAAATCCCTGCGGATTAAATCTTGTTCCAAGCTAATATCAGGCGAAGCATGAACGATAAAGCCTTTATAGCCAGGTGCGCTTTTACGTTCTGTTCTGGCGAGCGCGTATTCATCTTTTGTTTTTGGATGTAAAAATACCGGGAAATCTTTGCCAACTAAACGAAAGCCAGCTTTTAGCATGGATTCAGGCGTTTCGCCGACTACGACCCAATCTTTTTCATGTACTGGATAATTGAGTAAGGTATCGCGTACGGCACCGCCGACTAGGTATATTTGCATGGTTTGATAAGCGTATTTTAGGTTGTTATTAGCATAGCATAGGCTTATCCAAAATGCAGTTTGTCCTGTTTGCAGATAGCTGACATCGAGTTGATCACGTACAATGCGACCTTTAACTTGGAGCTAAGCTGATGACTACGCAAAAACAGAATGACGACGCGTTATGGGCTGAAAAATTAACGCCCGAACAATTTAATATTTGCCGATTAAAAGGCACTGAACCCCCCTTTACTGGCAAATATGCTGACTGCAAGAAAGTCGGCATCTATCATTGTATTTGCTGCGATAGCCCATTATTTGATTCGCAAACCAAATATGATTCAGGTTCAGGTTGGCCGAGTTTTTGGGCAGAATTACCCGAAGGCAGTGTCAACGAACACGCTGACAATAGTTATGGTCAGCGTCGAGTTGAAGTCACTTGTAAAGTCTGTGATGCTCATTTAGGTCATGTCTTTGAAGACGGCCCCCTGCCCACAGGTTTACGCTATTGTATTAACTCTGCCTCGCTGGATTTAAAAGAAACATGAACATTGCCCAGCAACAGGTACAAAACTTACTCGATTTTATTGATGCTAGCCCGAGTCCTTGGCATGCGGTCGCCACCATAGAAAGCCAACTGCAAGCTTTTCAATTTGAAAAGCTAGAAGAAAGTGCCGCGTGGCAGTTAAAGGCTCAGGGTCGTTATTATGTGATTCGTGATGACTCTTCTATCATTATGTTTGTCATGGGCTTAAAACCTTTGTTAGAAACAGGCTTTAAGATTATAGGCGCACATACCGATTCTCCAGGTTTAAGAATAAAACCGAATGCGACTAACGCCACAGAGGGCTTATTACGCTTAGGCGTAGAAATCTATGGCGGGCCTATTTTGGCGACGTTTACCGATAGAGATTTAGGTCTTGCTGGTCGAATCAGCTATAAAGATGACAAAGCTAATATCGTCAGTCAATTAGTCAACTTTGCTAAGCCATTATTACGCTTGCCCAATTTAGCTATACACATGAATCGTACAGTTAATGAAGATGGTTTAAAGCTGCATAAGCAAAATGAATTGCCGTTGATTTTATCGGCTTGGGCGGAGCAATCCTTGCCTCAGACTTATTTCACCGAACTATTGCAACAGCAATCTGCTTGCCCAGCAGAGCGAATTTTGTCGTGGGATTTAGCCGTCTCTGATACCCAAAAAGGTACATTCTGGGGTGCCAATAATGAGTTTTATGCCGATAGCCAGTTAGATAATCTCGCCTCTTGTCATGCAGCTCTGCAAGCGTTATTGACGGAGTCGGTATTAAATGGCGATAACAGCGTGGTTTGTGCTTTTTTTGATCATGAAGAAATAGGTAGTACCAGTTGTAAAGGCGCGGATGGTAGCTTTTTGGCTGAGGTTTTGCAGCGGATTAGCTTAACCACAGAGGATACACGAGAGGGCTATGCTAGGGTTTTAGCGCAAAGTTTTCTGCTGAGTGCCGATATGGCTCATGCCTATCAGCCTAATTTTCCGTGGGCGTATGAGCCAGACCATAAAGTGATGGTCAATAAAGGTCCGGTCATTAAAATCAATGCTAATCAGCGTTACAGTACTGAAAGCATCTCACAAGCGCAGTTTATGGATTGGTGCGAGCAAGCGGAAGTGCCTTATCAAACCTATGCTCATCGCAGTGATTTGGCGTGTGGTAGCACGATTGGTCCCATTAGTTCCGCGCATTTAGGCATACGTTCCATAGATGTGGGTAATCCCGTTTGGGCGATGCACAGTATCAGAGAAAGTGCAGGCGTTTTGGATCATGGCTATATGATTCGGGTAATGCAGCAGTTTTTTGGGTAGGATGGGTAGAGCGTTAGAGACTGTAAAAGTATTATCAATTTTGGCTTCCCCCTTTGTAAAAAGGGGGGGAGAGGGGATTTTTTGTGTCATAGATCAAATCTCCCCTAAGCTCTCTTTGCTAAAGAGGGGAATAAAAGAATACTTTCACAGTCTCGTTAGCGTAACTCGATCTACGTAGCGCATTGCGTCGGGTTACGCTATCGCTAACCCGACCTACAAGTTATTTGATTCTTTTTTTAGAGACAGGTCGTAACCTGTCTGTCCCTGCGCTGTAAAGTGGATCGATAATGCGATGCTATCTGCGTAAAATCTGTTATTTATAGAATTGGCTACTTCCGTCTAAATCACCCGTGCGCTTGTACAATAAGGGATGACCCTTGTTGAGTTTTGCGGCACTCAGCACTTCGCAAACTGCGATAACATGATCGCCAGCTTCAGAGTAATGACTGACCTTGCAATCAAAATAAGCCAGACTTTCCGATAAAATCGGTGCTCCCGTTTGATCGGATTGCCATTGAAAACCTGTCATTTTATCGGCGGCAGATTGACCAAAATGTTCGGCCAACTCTGTTTGATTATGACTTAAAACATTAACACTACAAATACCGCCCGCTTGTAGGATTTGATAAGAATAGCTTTCAGGATTAATGCTGATCGCTAGCAACAGTGGTTTAAAAGAAACCTGCATAACCCATGCAGCCGTAAAGGCATTGTGACGCTTACCATCACTGACGCCAATGACATAAACGCCATGACTGATTTGTTTAAATAGCTGTTCTGGATTTTTAATCATTGATGCCACCGCTATGTGTTTATGTTGAGGGCTGTTATTAGTATTTGTAGTATTTGTAGGCCGGAATAAGGCTTTATGAGCGTAAGCGAGTAAAGCGTTTCCGGCATAGGCAGTGCTCCTGTGCCGGAAACGCCACCACGCGCTACGCTTGGCTGGTCTTATTCCGGCCTACAAACTGCAATGCCCACAGTTAAGGATTTTTTTGTTGGGAGCAATGATTTTAGTTTTCGGGCTTTTAAACCAACCCCTGCTGGACTAACCAAGGCTTGATAAACACTAACAAAAACCCAATTGAGCCGCAAGCTACGATAACGGGAATAATCCCAATTTTGTAGCGAAATAATGCCAGCATTGCCCCTATGCCTATCAGCGCAGCTATTAAATCGAAACTGCTAATGTCGCCTTGTGGCCAAAATACATGCCAAGCAAAAAATACCGCAAGATTAACAATGACACCGACTATGGCAGCGGTAATGGCAGTGAGTGGCGCGGTAAATTTTAGATTATTTCTAGTGGATTCTACCAGAGGGCCTCCGGCTAAGATAAACAAGAAGCTGGGTAGAAAAGTAAAATAAGTGACCACCAGCGCTCCAGCGATACCGCACATTAAGTGCGTTGCTGTCTCTATGGGGAGTTGTCCCCAGCCTGCTAAAAAGCCTACAAAAGTGACGATCATAATTAATGGGCCGGGTGTGGTTTCGCCTAAAGCTAAACCATCGATCATCTGGGGCGCAGTTAGCCAGTGGTAATGCTCTACTGCGCCTTGATAAACATAAGGTAGTACGGCATAGGCGCCACCGAATGTGAGTAAGGCGGCTTTGGTAAAAAACCAGCCCATTTGCGTTAGTGCGCCGTTCCAGCCGAAGTGAATCGTTAAGTAGCTCATGACACTCGTCCACAAAAACAAGCCTACTGCGATGATTTTAAATAATTGACTCCAACAAAATTTAGCGTGTTCTGGAATGGGGCTATCGTCATCAATCAGAGCTGGGCCGAAACTTTTTTTGGTTGAACTATGCCCACCGCCCATCGCAAACTTATCAGGAGCAAAGCGTCCCCCTAAAATACCAAGACTAGCAGCGATCAAGACGATTAACGGAAACTCTGCATGCAATACAAAGCTAGCGAAAAAAGCCAATGCCGCTAAACTCCATAGCAAGTTATTTTTTAAAGCGCGTGAGCCAATACGATAAGCTGCAAACAGTACGATGGCGGTCACGGCAGGCTTAATGCCATAAAGTACGCCGGCAACCGCCGGTAAATGGCCATAACTGAGATAAACCCAGCTGAGTAAGATGAGTAATAACAAAGAAGGTAGGATGAATAGTAAACCTGCAACTATGCCGCCCCAAGTTTTGTGCATTAACCAGCCCAAATAAATAGCGAGTTGTTGCGCTTCAGGGCCCGGCAATAACATGCAGTAATTGAGGGCATGTAAAAAACGCTGTTCTGAAATCCAGCATCGTCGCTCAACCAATTCTTGATGCATGATAGCAATTTGTCCAGCAGGCCCACCAAAGCTTATAAAGCCAAGTTTGAACCAAAAGCGCAAAGCAGTACTAAAACTAATAGGGTCAGGTGAGTTCATCAGTCTTTATCACCGAATGATTTAACGATACGTATTAACTCAATAGGGTTAACAGGCTTAACTTTGTAAGCATCTGCGCCAGCTTCCATGCCCATGTCTACATTCCTTTGTTGCCCATGACCTGAAATCAAGATGACATGGCAAGGATTGGCGCTGGATTTGATTTTCTGACATAAACTTATGCCATCGATCTCTCCCGGCATTTCCACGTCTGATAAGACAACGTCAGGCTGCAGTTCTTGAAATTTTTTAAAAGCGTCTACACCATTTTTAGCTTCAAGCACTTCAACTTGAGGTTCCCGTATAAAAGTCCTGCGAAATAACTCGCGTATCTGCTCATTATCTTCAACAATTAATAACTTAATTTTTTTCTCTGTCATTAGTAAGTTGTTATGTTATTTGACTGGAAACAATAATCGAAAATTACTGCCCTTGTTGGCTTGAGATGTACTAGATTCAACCACAATATGACCGTCTAAATCATGTACCATGCCATTGACGGTATAGAGTCCTAGACCTGTGCCTTTATCAATTTCTTTGGTAGTGAAGAACGGATCAAAAATATGTTTAATTACGCTAGCTTTTAAACCGCTGCCATTATCAGAAACACTTAACTCTATAAAGTCAGCTTTTATGTCTTGAGCACAGCTCGTGCAAATACCTTCATGCGACATTATTTTTTTGAGTGAAATAGTTATTTCACCGGTCTGATTAGGCATGGCATCGCGGGCATTAACCAATAAGTTGGTTAAAATTTGCCCCAAATGAGTGGCGTCTATTTGAATATTACAATCATGGTCTAAATCAGTATTAACTTGACAGGTCTTTCTTAAGCCCGGACGTAGCATAATTAATATTTCGTCTATAACGTCGATTGTTGGCCTTACTTCTATGGCTTTATCAACCGGATGTCTGCTCGAATACGACATCATTTTTTGAATTAGCTTCATCGCATGTAGGCTGGCGGTATTAATTTGTTGGCTATTAAATAACAAATCTTCTTTCAAGCTTTCATCTTGATAGGCTAGCGCCGTTGTTGTGTTTAAACCGTTATAACCCACTATAGAAACTAAGATATTGTTAAAGTCATGAGCAATCCCAGAGGTGAGACGAGTCACGCTTTCAAGTTTTTGCATTTGATAAACTTGATTAGTCAGGGTTAATTGCTGATTAACTGAGGCTTTATGCTCTTCAATCTTAGCTTGTAATTTATCATGGGTCAGCTTTAAGAGGCTATCAGTCTGCAGTTTTTCCTGTTGGATAAATCGATAACGGTCGGTTAAAAACAAGGTCAACACTAATAATTCAAATGCTGAAGCAATCTGCAAGGTGTTGAGCGAATAAATCTTGAAGTTCAATGAGAGAATCCCAACAGAATGTAGTTCAGTTAAGATAATGCCAAGGCAGAGTATAGAAAAGCCTAGGCATAGAAAATAGGCGTTTCGTTGTTTTTGTAAAGCCGCTATTACGGTGGTTGTTAAAATAAAAACTGCAGTAATAAAGTGCAGGATGTTAGTGGATTTTGCCCATGTGAAGTCGAATGCCAGCAAAAAAGGCATTGTAAGATTGATGGCTATGAGGAGTTTAAAGATCAAATCAAATCGGGGTATGATCCGTTGAGTATCGAGCAGTCGATTTATAAACAGTAAATGCGCCGTTAAGGTTATTGCGCCAAAGTCTAATACGCCTGTTTGCGTTAAATACGGAAAATTTGGCCAAGTAAATTCAGCGCCTAAGCCTCGATAAGCTATGAATACCAAAGCAATGAAAATAATCATGCTCAGATGGATAAAATAATCTAATTCTTTTAAAAATAGTACTAGGCCCAAGTTAAATAAGATGATAGCGAGCACAACACCAAAATAAATGGCCTGAGTGGCATAATCATTACGTTCTTTGTGTTCAAAGGCCATGGGATCCCATAATTTGGCCTCAATAAAAAATGAGTTTGCCGATGCAACTCTTAAATAAATAACACTCTGGCTGTGTGCAGGGAATTGCACGGGAAAAGCAAAGATTTTACTTTGATAAGCACGGTTTTCAAAGGGTCGTGCAAAGCCGGTATGAATGGTTTGAATATTTTTATCGTTAATCTGCCAATAAAAGTCTACGTATTTCAGTAAAGGGTAATCAAGCTCAATGATTTTTTCTTGTGGTTGATCACTGCTATTGTCGATAATTAAACGCAGCCAATAAGCCGATGATGTGAAGGATAAATTGATAGATTCTTGTTTTGGAAAATCGGTTTTAAACTGCGAATTTTGAACATCTGCAAGACTAAGTTGTTGGCTGGCATCTTCTAAAATACCTAGGTAGTTAGTCAGTGAGACTGAAGGTTGCAAACTTTTATTAAGATCTAAACTATCATTCGCTAGGCTAACTGAGCATTGTGTTATCAGCATTAAAAAAAATAAGCGAATAAAGTGTTGTTTCATATTGCTCTAAAAAAATAAGGGTGTTTGGAGATCATAGCTAAGTACAGGCTATAAAGAAAAATAAATATTGTCTATTAACCTTGTTTTGCCTAATTTGGCAGCGGCTAATATGACGATATTTTTATCTTGTTTAGTCGCTGGACTTAAATCATCACTGCAACAAATAGTAAAATAATCTGTTGTGAAGCCAGCTGTTTTTAAGCTGAGTAGCCCCTGCTGTTCAATATCAGCAAAACATTGCTGACCTTTTAAAATGGCTGCTTGGGCGTGACATAAGCTTTGATAGAGTTGCGGAGCTATTTGTTTTTCTAAGGTTGTTAAATAGTTATTTCTTGAACTCATGGCTAAGCCATTGCTTTCTCTTTCGGTATTGACCCCTATCAATTCAATAGGGAAATTAAAATCCCTAATCATGGTTTGGATAACGGTAAATTGTTGAAAGTCTTTTAGGCCAAACACAGCCACATCGGGCTGAGCTAGGTTAAATAACTTACAAACGATGGTGGCAACACCACTAAAGTGACCGGGTCTAAAAGCCCCGCAATAAATATCTGATAAACCTGATACCGTCACTGTTGTTAGCGCGTTGCTGGTGTATATGTCGGTAACAGAGGGTAAAAATAATAAGTCAGTATTTTCCTTGGCCAGTTTTAGCTGATCTTCGTGTTCGGTGCGAGGATAATTAGCAAAGTCTTCATTGACACCAAATTGAGTGGGGTTAACAAAGATGCTCACCACAACTTTATCAGCTTTCTGTTTGGCAATATTGACCAGCTTTAAATGACCTGCATGTAAGTTACCCATGGTAGGAACCAATGCGACGCTAAGGCCTTTTTGTTTCCATGCGCTGATAATGGAGCGCAGATTTGAAATGCTGTTAACAATAATCATGATATTAAAAACTATGCTCTGTACTGGGGAATAGGCTTTGCTTAACCGCCTGATGATAAGCGATGATCGCGTCTTCAATAGAGGCTGAGTTTTCCATGAAGTTTTTGGAAAAACGCGGACGATTACTAATGCTTATATTAAGCATGTCATAAAGTACCAGCACTTGTCCGTCACAATGCACGCCAGCACCGATGCCAATAACCGGTATGCTAAGTTGTTCGCTAATGTCTTTTGCAAGAGCGGCGGGGACGCATTCTAATACCAATAGCGATGCACCGGCGTCTTGGAGTTGATGGGCTTCGCTAAGGATTCTTTGGGCATCAGCTACTGTTTTACCTTGAACTTGATAACTGCCTAATTGATTAATTAATTGCGGCAATAATCCTAGATGACCACAAACGGGAATGCCTTGCTCAACTAAAAAACGCACGGTTTCTAAGCGCGCACCTTCGAGTTTGATCATTTGTGCTCCGCCTAGTTGTATGAGTTTGGCGGCATTCTTTGCGGCAATAACGGGAGTGGAATAACTCATAAAGGGCAGGTCGGCAATGACCACTGCGCGTTGCTTTGCTTGGCTAACGCAGCGAGTATGATAAATCATGTCGTTGATAGTAACGGGCAGAGTGCTTGCCTGTCCCTGGATGACCATGCCTAAGGAATCACCCACCAATATGGCGTCAACACCTGTCTTGTCAATTAAGCTGCTAAAACTAGCATCATAAGCCGTTAAACATGTTATTTTCTCGCCAGCTTGCTTCATGGAAAGCAAGTTATTAATACTTAAAGGCTTAGTGGTGAGGTCTTGGCTTGTGTACTTCATGTTAATCGAGTTTTTTTAGTGCTGCTAAAGGGCACTGGCTAAGCAAATCAGCAAGGGCGCCATGACCAGGTACTTGTAAGTCTGGAGCAATTTCATGTAAGGGATATAAAACAAAGGCGCGATCAGTGATGCCTGAGTGAGGGACGGTCAAATCGGGTAGGTCGATGATTTGATCGTTATATAATAATATGTCTAAATCCAGTGTTCTAGCACCCCAGCGCTCAGTTTTTCTAATTCTGCCTTGAGCGTTTTCTATGGTTTGTAGGGCACGTAATAACACCATCGGTAATAACGTAGTTTCTACAGCTATCACTGCGTTATAGTAATCGGGCTGATCTTGAGGCCCCATGGGCAAGCTGTAATATAAGCTGGAAAAGGCCAGCTCGCGTATGCCTTTGAGTGCACGGATTGCCGTGCGTCCAGTTTTTATTTGTGAGGCAGGGTCGGCAAGGTTACTACCCAAGCCGATATATGCAATAGCAGTTTCAGGGCGATTCATGGTTATTCCTAAAGTGACAAAAACAAGCGCAAGGCACTCAAAACCAAGGGTGTTAAGCTTCGGTTTCGGCAGATTTTACCTTAGTTCTTCCTCGGTAATTTCTTTTTCGGGCGGGTTTGCTATTGGCAGCTTTTCGTGGTGGCGGTTGAGTCATTTTTCGTTGTTCGTTGTCATCGGCGAGTTGATAATTTCCCCACCATGCGGCTACTTCTGGGTCAGCTCCACCTGTTTCTGCACGTAGCAAAAGGAAATCATAAGCGGCTCTAAAGCGTGGATGAGTGATTAAGCGACTAGGCTTGGAACCATAACGAGCATTAAACTTAGGTTGTAGACTCCATACTTCTCTCATGGCTAAAGTAATGTGTCTAGGTAGTGCTGTGCTTTTAACTTGTCGGCTAATAATTTCATTAGCAGCTTCTTGATAGGCGATAAACTCAATGGCGCCTTTATGTATTTTTTGTTTCGCCAGGATCTGCACAGATTCCCACAAAAATGCGGAAAATAAAAAATAAGCGGTGACTGTTTTTCCGCTAGCAATGCGTTTGTCGGAGTTTGCTAGAGCCTTAGCTAACAGTAAGCGGGGAAAGTCATACTCTTCAAGCGATAAGGTTTGTTCTGTAGACGGGAAGAGTATTTGAAAAAGACCGTAATGCCTTAACATTTCGAAGGTTTGCAGGGCATAACCAAACATAAATAGTTTTAAGGTTTCATCGTAGAGTCGGGCAGAGGGGATGCGAGATAATAACTCTGCAACTTTGTGCATCGCCGTTGCGCAATCAGGGTGCAAGTTAAAGCCCAGTTTAACGGCAAAACGCACGGCACGTAACATGCGAACAGGGTCTTCACGAAAACGTGTTTCTGGGTCACCTATTAAGCGCAGTGTTGCGGCTTTATGGTCGTCCATGCCGCCTACATAATCGACGACTGAAAAATCCTTGATGTTGTAATAAAGGGCGTTGACAGTAAAGTCTCTACGCCAAACGTCTTCTTCAATCGTGCCATAGACATTGTCTCTCAATAAGCGACCTTCCTTGTTTAGCACTTGTTCGTCATTTTGAGCTTCACCAGGGCCTCTAAAGGTAGCTACTTCGATAACTTCTCTACCAAAATGTACATGTGCAAGGCGAAAACGTCGGCCTATGAGTCGGCAGTTACGAAATACTTTTTTAATGTCTTCAGGTTCGGCATTGGTGACTACATCAAAGTCTTTAGGTTCTCGGCCTAATAATAAATCGCGCACACAGCCACCTACAAGGTAGGCATCGTAGCCTTCCTTTTGTAGTTTGTACAAAACCTTGAGTGCGTTGTCGCTGATTTGGCGGCGTGAAATATTGTGCTCAGATCGCGGATAGATTTTGACTTTTGTGGTGACAGGTTCAACGCTCTCTTTGGTTGATGTCAGCAGTTTTTTAAAAAAGTTTAAAATATTGTTATTCCTGTTTGTTTTCTGTTATAGCGCAATCATATCATTAGATACTGAGTATGCTATCATCAATCTTCGTTTCTTTTCTTTTACATTAGCCTTTTGAATATAGTAAAATCAATCCACTGATTTTTACAAGTACCGATTGTACAATAAAAAAATAAAACATCAGGCAACCATTTTTTAAAACTCCTAGTTATCATTTACGTACCGGACGGTGTAGTCATGTTCAAAAAGATTCTTAATGCCTTAATTGACCAGCCAGTATTAACCAGTGTTTTTGTAACAGATTTTTTTATTCTTTTGTTTCATAGACCACCTTTCTTATTTTCTCTAGTAATGCTGGGCTCGTTAATGGCAATGTGCATGTATTTCGGCCAAAAACTAGCATTATTCAAATCTTAATTGTCCTCAAGTATAAATCAAGAGCAAAAGTCAGGCCGCGATACTCTATCGGCACCTGGCTTTTGGCGTCGATTAGCAGCACAAGTTTATGATCTATTGCTGCTGATTGCAGTATTATTCCTCGCAACAGCTCTCCTTCTCCCTTCTTTGACTGCTGGCATGGCAGTCAATGATCATCAGGTACTGATCTATCGCCTGTACTTAGTTACCATCAGTTTTCTTTTTTATGGTTGGTTTTGGACCCATGGTGGCCAAACTTTGGGTTTACGTGCCTGGAAATTAACGGTACTTACCAAAGACCAAAAAACACTCAACTGGACTCAAGCCTTAGTTCGCTTTGCAACCGCTAGCATTGCTTTGGGCTTTTTCGGTTTAGGATTTTTATGGATCTTGATAGATAAAGATCGTCGTGGCTGGCATGACCTTTTATCAAAAACCGCCGTGTTTTTTGATCCAGCAGTAAAAAAGTAGTTTGTTATTGTTTTATCTTTCCCGCGCTGTGGGACAGAGACTGTGAAAGTATTCTTTTTATTCCCCCTCTTTAGCAAAGAGGGGTTAGGGGAGATTTGTTCCATTAAAAAATTATTATTAAATATCAGTAGTCTATGATTTAAAAAATCCCCCTCGATCCCCCTTTTACAAAGAGGGAAGCTAAAGTCATAATACTTTCACAGTCTCGACACTGCCGCCCCTACAAATGCTTGATCGTGATAATTCCTCTGTTAACCCAGTAACATTTACAATTGTAGGCCGAAATAAGGCTTTACTAGCGTAAGCGAGTAAAGCGTTTCCGGCAGCCGTACCGATCCAGTGCCGGAAACGCCACCACGTGCCATGCTCGGGTGGTCCCGAAGCTGGTCGGGGGTTTGCAACCCCCACTGAACCGCATCCTACGGACTACGGACTGTGGGCAGGACGCATAACTTCGTAGGGGCGTATTGCATACGCCCTTTAAAAACGGACTTAATCTTATAGGGCGTATGCAATACGCCCCTACGACCAGCACCACAATATTAATGATATGGCTGTAGGCCGAAATAAGGCTTTACTAGCGTAAGCGAGTAAAGCGTTTCCGGCAGCCGTACCGATCCAGTGCCGGAAACGCCACCACGCGCTATGTTCGGGTGGTCTTATTCCGGCCTAAAGCTCAGCATTATCGTTCCAATTGCTTTCTTATCCTCTGTTTACCCTGAACGATTACAGTCAATCTAGTCAATAAAAGCTTCTTTGTGTTATAAAGCACATCAATACAGTCAACTATTACTTGCCTACTTATGAATCCTTTATTAACGCCTACTGTTTTGCCCTTATTTTCTCAGATTAAAGCTGAACATATAGAACCAGCTATTAGCCAATTGTTGGCAGAGGTGCTTACCATTGTTGATCAACAGTTAAAAGCGACTCATCACTATACATGGAAAAATCTGCTTGAACCCATAGAGGTGGCTGAAGATAGGCTTAATAAAGCCTGGTCTCCTGTGAGCCACTTAAATTCGGTGCTTAATAGTGATGAATTACGTGAAGCCTATAACGCTTGTCTGCCCAAGCTTAGTGCTTACTCTACAGAAATGGGGCAAAACGCCGAGTTATGTAATGCCTATCAAATGCTGGTCAATAGTGATGAGTTTAAGACGCTAGAACCGGCTCAACAGAAAGTGTTAAACAATGCCTTAAGAGATTTTAAATTGTCAGGTGTTGATTTAGAGTCTGATAAAAAACTCCGTTACAAAGCCATTAGTCAGGAGTTATCAAGGCTTGCTAGCCACTATGAAGAGAATCTTTTAGATGCGACTAATGCGTGGTCTAAACTTGTCACCGATGAAAATGATTTAGCAGGTTTGCCTGAGTCGGCAAAAGCCAGTGCTAAACAAGCCGCTGAAAGCCAAGGTCAATCAGGTTGGCTGATTACTTTACATAGTCCTTCATATCAAGCCGTGATGACTTACGCTGATGATCGTGCTTTGCGTAGTGAGCATTATCAGGCTTACGCGACTCGTGCTTCAGAGCTAGGTCCTTATGCAGGCCAATGGGATAACACTGAGCTTATGGAGCAGATTTTGGCTTTGCGTTATGAAAAAGCTCAGTTGCTAGGTTTTAACAATTATGCCGAGTTATCTTTAGCGACCAAAATGGCCAATAAACCTGATGACGTGATACATTTTCTGGAAGATTTAGCTGTAAAGTCAGGGCCTCAAGCACGCAAGGATCTTGTCGAGTTAGGTGACTTTGCTAAACAATATTGTGGAATTGATGATTTACAATCTTGGGATGTGGGCTATGTTTCAGAAAAAATGCGTCAGCATTATTATCAGCTCTCTCAAGAAGAGGTGAAATCCTACTTCCCGATTACCCGAGTTCTACCCGGTTTGTTTGCGGTACTAGAAAAGCTGTATGGCTTAAATATTACCGAAATTACAGAGTTCGACAGCTGGCATACTGATGTACGCTTCTTTCAAATTCATGATGAAAACGGCCAGCTACGCGGACAGTTTTATATTGATCTTTATGCCCGAGCTAAAAAACGTGGCGGTGCTTGGATGGATGATTGCGTAGGTCGCAAAAAAACAGGGGACGATATTCAAATTCCTGTTGCTTATTTAAACTGTAATTTTGCGCCGCCTACTGGCGATGTTCCAGCTTTGTTGACTCATGATGATGTCATTACTTTGTTCCATGAGTGTGGGCATGGCTTGCAACACATGCTGACTCTAGTTGATCATTTAGGTGTTTCTGGTATTAATGGCGTGGAGTGGGATGCGGTAGAACTGCCTAGTCAATTTATGGAAAACTGGTGCTGGGAGCAAGAGGCTTTGGCCTTGATTTCAGGACATTATAAAACTGGCGAAGTTTTGCCGGATAGCTTGTTTCAGAAAATGCTTGCTGCAAAAAACTTTCAGGCCGGCATGATGATGGTTAGGCAGATAGAATTTAGCCTGTTCGATTTTAGAATTCACAAAGATTATAAGCCAGAGCTAGGAGGCCGTATTTATGAAACTCTCGCGCAAATAAGAGCGCAAGTGGCGGTGATGATACCTCCGGAATTCAATCGTTTTGCTCATAGCTTTTCGCATATTTTTGCTGGCGGTTATGCAGCGGGTTATTACAGTTATAAATGGGCAGAAGTCTTATCTAGCGATGCTTTTTCTTTGTTTGAAGAAAAAGGCATCTTTGACAGGCAATCTGGGCAGGCCTTTTTAACACAGATTTTGGAGCAAGGCGGTAGTCAGGATGCGATGGACTTGTTTATCAAATTCCGTGGTCGTGAACCTAATATTGATGCCTTGTTGAGACATAGCGGAATTGCGGCATGAAATACCATGATCTACGCGACTTCATTAAACAACTAGAAAAACAAGGCGAACTAAAGCGCATTACCGTTCCGGTTGATCCTTATTTGGAAATGACTGAGATTTGTGACCGTACTTTAAAACAAGGCGGCCCTGCTTTATTGTTTGAAAATCCTACCGGTTATAACATCCCAGTGCTTGCTAACTTGTTCGGTACACCTAAGCGCGTAGCTATGGGCATGGGCGCTGAATCAGTTACCGAGCTGCGTGGCATAGGTGAGCTCTTGGCTATGTTAAAAGAGCCGGAGCCACCTAAAGGCATGAAAGACGCTTGGGAAAAGTTTCCGGTGTTTAAGCAAGTGTTGAACATGGCACCTAAATTAGTGAGTTCACCGCCTTGCCAAGAGTTGGTTAGAGAGGGCGATGAAATCGATTTAAGCGTTTATCCTATTCAAACCTGTTGGCCAGATGATGCTGCGCCTTTGATTACTTGGCCCTTAGTGATCACTAAAGGGCCGAATAAAGATCGCCAAAATTTGGGTATTTATCGACAACAAGTGATCGGTAAAAATAAAGTCATTATGCGTTGGTTAGCGCATCGCGGCGGTGCTTTAGATTTTAGAGAGTGGCAAAAGGCTTATCCGGATAAACCGTTTCCTGTTTCTGTGGCCTTAGGGGCTGATCCTGCCACGATATTAGCGGCAGTAACGCCAGTGCCCGATACTTTGTCAGAATATGCTTTTGCGGGCTTATTACGCGGCAGTAAAACCGAACTCGCTAAGTGTTTGATTAATGATTTACAAGTGCCAGCTAGTGCTGAAATCGTCTTAGAAGGTTTTATCTATCCAGGTGAAACAGCGCCCGAAGGGCCGTTTGGTGATCATACTGGTTATTATAATGAAGTCGATGAGTTTCCCGTGTTTACTGTTGAAAGAATTACTCAGCGAGTTGCACCTATTTATCACAGTACTTTTACTGGCAGACCACCAGATGAACCTGCTGTTTTGGGTGTGGCTTTAAATGAGGTATTCGTGCCTATTTTACAAAAACAATTTCCCGAAATTATCGACTTTTATCTACCGCCTGAAGGCTGTTCTTATCGTATGGCCGTGATTAGCATGAAAAAGCAATACGCTGGACATGCTAAGCGTGTAATGCTGGGTACTTGGTCTTATTTGCGCCAGTTTATGTACACTAAGTTTGTTATTGTTGTTGATGAAGATATCAATGTCCGTAATTGGCAAGATGTGATTTGGGCGATTACCACTCGCATGGATCCTGCCAGAGATTTAACGATCTTAGAAAATACGCCTATAGATTATCTTGATTTTGCCTCACCGGTATCTGGCTTAGGTTCTAAAGTCGGTTTTGATGCCACTAATAAATGGCCAGGAGAAACCAATAGGGAATGGGGTAGGCCTATGGTGATGTCACCTGAGGTGATTAGCAAAGTTGATGCGATGTGGGATAGTTTGTTTATTTAATAACATCATCATCACTTAGTTTGGCTTGATGCTCTTATATCGTTCCCGCACTCCCATTGCTGGGATTCCGCTTTCGAGACGGTGAAAGTATTATGACTTTAGCTTCCCCCTTTGCAAAAGGGGGATCGAGGGGGATTTTCTTAGGTCATAGGTTATTGATATTTAATAATAATTTTTTAATAGATCAAATCTCCCCTGACCCCTCTTTGCTAAAGAGGGGAATAAAAAGAATACTTTCACGGTCTCTTTCACTACATCCCAACTTACGTATGATGTAGGCTGGAATGAGGTACGAATCCAAGCATTTAGGGCTATAGGATGCGCTTAACGTATCGTTCCCACGCAGAGTGTGGGAACGATAGGTAATGTCAGTTATTTAATAACAACAGCAACAGAACTAGAAAGCTTTTTAATAAAATGGTAAAGTTCTGCCATTTTTGAATGACCAGTTCAAGGTTTTAGCTAAACCTTGAGACTTTTAACCTTTGCGATGTAACTTTATGAAAGCACCTGTGTTTATAAAAAAATCTTGTTTAGCTGTTTTGGCAGTCACTCTTATGGCGTTATTGGTAGTGGGTTGTTCAGATGATAAAGAGAAAATAACTAAAGCCGCTCCTCCTGTCAAAGCGGTGTTTAATCCCTTTGACCATAGTCATGATATGCCCGTGACAGTTGTTGAGAAGCATAAGTTTGAAGATGCTTTTGCTGCTCAATGCGTGGCCAGAGAAACTAGAAACTCTGTTAATAAAGACATTGACGCTGAAAACGCCGCTAAGCCTTGTGGGTGTATTGCTCATCTGATGGTGAAAGATTTAACGGATGAAGAGGTGGAAAAATACCTGACAGAACATGAAAATCCTAGGTCTTTACAAATTAAATTCGATGCAGCTGCTTATCATTGCACACAAGCTACCGTCCCTAATAAAGGCTTTACTGTGTTTAATACTCCTAAACCCAAAGAAGAAAAAAGCTTTTTTAGTAAATTGTTTTAGTATTAATCGTCGACTTTATTAAATTTTTATCTTTCACTTATATTAAGTTAAGAATTTGTAGGGTCGACAAATGCGCACACTTTCAGTAGGCAGGAATAAGGCTTTAAGAGCGCGAGTAAAGCGTTTCCGGCATGGGAAATTGCTGATGCCGGAAACGCCACCAAGCACTGCAGTAGCATGGTCTTATTCTGGACTACAAATCCTGAAGGGTGGATCATTACTCTAGTTCCTCCCTTACAAGGAGCATAGGTATCTACACAAGTATCTTATCGGCGTGGAAACGATAAAAAAACACCGTAGTGGCGTATTGCATACGCTCAACATTGAAAGTCCCATTTTATAGGGCTTATTTTATAAGGGCGTATGCAATACGCCCCTACAATTACTGGTTGTTAATGCCTATCTACAATAAATCCCTATTTATTTTTCGACGTGATTTGCGCTTGCAGGATAATACTGGGCTAAATGAAGCCCTGCGGTTATCTAAGCAAGTTTTGCCCTGTTTTATTTTTGATCCTAGGCAAATAGACTCTCATTCCTATCAAAGCCAACCTGCATTGCGCTTTATGTTGCAGTCAATTGCTGATCTTGATCAGCAATTGCAAGATGTCGGTGGCAAGCTAACGCTGTATAGAGGTTTGCCTGATCAGGTGATAGCCAGTATTTTAGAGCAGCAGTCCATACAAGCGGTATTTATCAATCGTGATTACACGCCTTTTAGTCGGCGGCGCGATATAGCGTTGGCAGAGACTTGTCAAAGACTAGGTTTGCCACTATACATATTGGCTGATGCCTTGATCACTGAGCCTGAACAGGCGGTTAAAGCTGATCAAACGCCTTATAAAGTCTTTACGGCTTTTTATAATAATGCCAGGCAGTTTCCTGTCCTTCTGCCGCAAGCCTTAAGTTCGCAAAGTTTTACGTCTGTGGCTTCTGAAGTAAGTCTTGAGCAAGTGGCTTTATCATTCACGAAAAATACCTTAGTAGCTATTAATGGGGGTCGATCACAAGCGCTCTTAATTCTTGATCAATTGGTTCATCAGTCTGATTACCTTAATACTCGAGATTTTCCCGTGCTGGATGCTACCAGCAAACTATCTGCTCATCTAAAGTTTGGTACTTGTTCGGTGCGAGAAGTTTATTATGCGATAACCGAGACCTTGGGTAGTGAGCATCCTTTATTAAGGCAGTTGTATTGGCGCGATTTCTTTACCCATATTGCTTATCATTTTCCACAGGTCTTTGGTAAAGCCTTTTTAGAAAAATTCGCTAATGTGCATTGGGATAATAATCTGGAATATTTTCAAGCTTGGGCAGAGGGGCGAACCGGCTTTCCTATTGTTGATGCGGGGATGCGTGAACTGAATGCCACGGGTTTTATGCATAACCGAGTGCGAATGATCGTCGCTTCTTTTTTAGTAAAAGATTTGCATGTGAGTTGGCGATGGGGCGAGCGTTACTTTGCTCAGCATTTAGTCGATTATGATCCCTGTGTAAACAACGGTAATTGGCAGTGGGCAGCCTCAACAGGTTGTGATGCACAGCCTTATTTTAGGATATTTAATCCGTGGTTACAGCAACAAAAGTTTGATGCTGACTGCCAGTATATTTATCGATGGATACCTGAACTTAAAGCTTATACACCGAAAGTTCTTCATGAATGGCATAAACAGCACAAACCTGGCTTATATCCTGCCCCTATTATTGATCATTCCCAAGAAACCCAAATTACCAAAGCTAGATATAAAGAAGCTATAACTTTAAGTGATGGTTAAAGTTATAGCGGCTATATTATTGAGTTTTGTTTTTTCGCCAAAAATAAATACTGGCAGCGATAGCGCTAGCTACAAAGACGACCATTAAGATTGGATGCTCATAAAGTAAATCAAAAGCCGAGCCTATACCTTGTGTGGTATGTTGAGAATAAGGTCCCATGATGTACTCCTCTATAATTAAGGGATTATTTAAAATTGATTATAAATGCCTAATAAAAGCCGTAGGACGGAAAAAGGCTATTCAGGCGCAGCGTTTCCGCTCAAAAGTGTCATTCCGGCCTACAGCTTCAATTCGGTTGCGTAGGTCGGGTTAGCGGTGCGTAACCCGATATTTCGTAGTTCATTTGCGGGTTATGCTATCGCTAACCCGATCTACCTATAAGCTTTAAATTACTAGCCAATTTAGAACATACCTTAAAAATATTCATTGTCCAGTTTAAAGATGATGAGATGCTATTCTAAAAGCCTTCAAGCTACTCTATATCGACATGTATTTCATTATGTCTAAGAAATGGCAGTGTCCAAGGTGGATCGTAAGCGGCTGAGCGTGCTGGGGATAAGGCCTTAATACTTTGTTGGTTTAGCCAAGTACTTAAGGTGTCGGTGTTTTTTTCAATACCTGATTCACAAAGACTGCCAGTATATTCAATAACCGCGACTTTTCTTGCGGGTAATTCTTTAATAATTACAGTTTTATCATTAGGAATAGGCGCAGTTGAAAGCGAATATCCTGCAGGCAGTACAAATGCCATTAACCAGGTTGATCCTGATTTTTGCTGAATAACCGGTGCAGTCATGGCTAGGGTTTCAGTTTGTTGTTGCTGAATAACAGGCGCTGTCATCGCTATGCTTTGTTGTTTTTGGTTGTTGCCAAAAATATAGCCAGCAAGGCGTTGAAAGCCTTGACTACTGGCATTTTTATAATCGTCTGTCACTTCTGTTTCAGCAACCAGTAATGCAGGGTAGTGCCTGATTTGAATGTTGCCAACATGGTTAAGTAATTGATAGCTGGGTTGCTCTGTCGTTCGTATACCAAACACACTGCAGCCGCTTAGGAATAGCGTGGTTAAAATAGTGACAATTTTCTTCATGGCATGGCTCGCTTGCATAGAGCTAGTAGGTAATTTTAGGAATTATTACATAAGTTATTGCTGCGTTAATCGATTATCTCAGTGTTTGATAACCACCTCTCTTGTTAGGGGGAGGATTGAAATATTTGTAAGGGCGAATTCATTCGCCCTTACAAATGCTTAATTTAAGGTATTAAGGGATATGGGCATCGATTAATATAGGCTTACTAAACACGGATTTCATTTAAGCTTTAACTGGAAACAATAGCCGAAAAGTACTGCCTTTATTGGCTTCAGAAGTACTAGACTCAACTACAATATGGCCCTCTAAATCATGTACCATGCCATTGACGGTATAGAGCCCAAGACCTGTGCCTTTATCAATTTCTTTGGTAGTGAAGAACGGATCAAAAATATGTTTTATCACGCTGGCTTTTAAACCGCTACCGTTATCAGATACTCGCAGCTCAATAAAGTCACCTTTTATGTCTTGAGCACAGCTAGTGCAATTACCTTTATCCGACATTATCTTTTTAAGTGAAATAGTAATTTCACCCGTCTGATTAGGCATCGCATCACGAGCATTGACCAGTAAGTTAGTTAATATTTGTCCCAAATGAGTGGCGTCAATTTGAATATTAGAATCATGGTCTAAATCAGTATTAACTAGGCAGGTCTTTCTTAGCCCCGGCCTTAGCATGATTAATATTTCATCTATGACGTCGTAGGTTGGCCTTATTTCTATTTCCCTATCAACTGGATGCGTGCTCGAATAGCTCATCATTTTTTTAATGAGATTTATTGCATGTTGACTAGCGGTATCAATTTGTTGGCTATTAAATAAGTACTCTTCTGTATTTTGTATGTTTTTATCTTGACTGTCTTGCGCCGCTAAAGTGTTTAAGCCGTTATAGCCGACAATAGAGCTTAAAATATTATTAAAATCGTGGGCAATCCCTGCAGTTAGCCGCGTTACGCTTTCAAGTTTTTGCATTTGATAAACTTGATTAGTCAGGGTTAATTGCTGATTAACAGAGGCTTTATGTTCTTCAATCTTAGAGAGTAATTTATTGTTAGTTTGCTTTAAAAGATTGTCAGCGTTTAGTTTTTCTTGTTGGATGAGTCGATAACGGTCGGTTAAAAACAAGGTCAGCACTAATAATTCAAATGCTGAACCTATTTGCATAATGTTTAATGAATAAAAACTGTAATTTGTAGAAATAAACCCAACAGTATGCGCGAGGCCAATTATTATGCCCAAGGACAGTGCTGAAAAACTGAGGCATAAAAAGTAGGCATTGCGTTGTTTTTGTAGAGCGGCTATCAGGGCCATTATTAAGATGAAAGCTGAAGTTCCAATAAACAATAGATTAGCAAATAGCGCCCATCCAAAATTGATTGCTAGCAACAGTGGTGTTACAAGAATTAACGCCATGAGTAACTTAATGAACAAATTAAGTCTGGGCAGGTGTTGTTTAAAATGGAGCAATCGGGATATAAATAATAAATGCCCAGCTAAGGCGAATGAGCCAAAACCTAAGGAGCCAATTTGCGTTAGAAACGGAAAGTTCGGCCAAATCAATTCAGCGCCTAGGCCTCGATTAGCGATGAATGTGCAAGCAGTGAAAAAAATCATGCTTAGGTAGATAAAATAATCTAATTCTTTTAAAAATAGCGCTAAGCCCAGACTGAATAAAGTAATAGCAAGCACAATGCCAAAGTAGAGGGACTGGGTAAGGTAATCATTACGTTCTTTGTGTTGAAATGCCATCGGCTCCCATAATTTTGCCACTATACTAATGGCGTTAAGCGAGGCAACTCTTAAATAAATAACACTCTGGCTGTGTGCAGGAAATTGCACGGGAAAGGCAAAGATTTTACTTTGATAGGCACGATTTTCGAAAGGTAGTGTAAAGCCGGTATGAATGGTTTGTATGTTTTTATCGTTAATCTGCCAATAAAAATCAACGTTTTTCAGTAAAGGGTAATCGAGTTCAATAACTTTATTAATGGGTAGGTCGCTGCTATTGTCGAACACTAAACGCAGCCAATAAGCTGAAGTTGTAAAGGATAAGTTGATTGATTCTTGAACAGGGTAGTCGGTTTTAAAGGTTGCTTGTTGTACGTCGGCAAGCATCTTCTAAAATACCCAGATAGTTCGTCAGTGAAACTGAAGTCTGCGTATTATTTTTAACGTCTAAACTATCATTCGCCATGGCAACTGAAAAGTTGCTGATAAGGATAAATAAAATTAAGCGCATGAAGAGTTGTTTCATATTTCTTTTTTAATGATGAGCGTTAGCAGGGTCGATGCTGTAATTAGATTTTGGTATGTGCTGTGCATCATACACGTTTTGTCATTTAAACTTAATAATGATGTAAGCCAATAAGTTCAATAAAGCCTTTTTACATCATAATGAGTACTCTAACTTAAAGCGCTATTTGGATTTTTGGAACTATTATATTTAATAGTTGCTTGATTTTCGCGCAGAAATGAACTTAATATAAGCTTAATTTAGTGGTAATCGATATTTTATACCAGCTTCAATAAGCTTGAGAAAACACTATTTAATCATCCTAATTACTTACACATATCGGTAATACGATAAATTTGCCTATTCAAATGAAAAGAAAGCTAGCCATAATATTTGTAGTTGTTTTGCTGTTTGCCGTTAATTTTAGCATCTGGAGCTATATTAATAATCCCTTGCAACTGCAGCCTTGGACTAAAACGACCCTAGGTGTTACTTACGATCCCATGCGTAAGCAAGATACACAAAATGGTAATACTTATCCTAGTATTGAGGACATGGATAGTGATTTAACCTTGCTGGCAGATAAAGTTCATGCGGTCAGAACCTATAGTATGCTCAAAGGCCAAGACAAAATTCCAGAATTAGCTGCCAAACTTAATTTGAATGTCACTTTAGGTGCCTGGATAGATGGTAATCTCGAAAAGAATCGCCAAGAAGTTGACAAGCTCATTGAAATAGGTCGGCAAAGTAATCCTAAAATTATCCGCTTAATGGTGGGTAATGAGGTTTTATTACGAGCTGATATTACTAAAGAGGCATTGATTGACTATATTCGTGAAGTAAAAAAGAATAGCTGGCATCCAGTCAGTACTTCTGAAACATGGGATGTCTGGTTAAAAAATCCTGATCTTGTTAATGAAGTTGATTTTATCGCGATACACGTTTTGCCTTTCTGGGAAGGCATTGCTGCAGACGAGGCGGTTGATTATGTTTTTGCTAGATATCACGAGGTGCAGCAGGCTTATCCAAATAAACCCATCATAATTACTGAAGTTGGCTGGCCATCAGATGGTCAACCTTTTAAACATGCGACGGCTTCAGTCTCTAATCAAGCTAGGTTTTTACGTGAGTTTCTTAACCGAGCGGATGCAGAAAAAGTTACTTATTATATTGTCGAAGCCTTCGATCAGCCTTGGAAGAAATCTATAGAAGGTTCAGCCGGTGCTTATTGGGGTATCTTCAATGCCGATCGTCAAGCTAAATATCCTATGGATGGAGATGTGTTGACCATGCCTACTTGGCGAAATTGGGCAACTGGGGCGGCAGCTATTAGTGTAGTGTTTATGGGCTTGTTTGTGTTTACCCGCAGCACCTTAAAACTACCCGGCGTTATGTTTTTTGGCTTAATCGCCAACTTGGCGGTTTCGGTTATTTTTTGGTCAGCGTCTACGGGCGCACAGCAGTATCAAACCAATATTAGTGTTTTGTTTTTGGGTCTGATGTTACTGATGCAGTTTATGGCCGCCATCATATTGTTAATCGAAGCCTTGGAAATTGCCGAAGTTATTTGGCACAGAAAATCAGCAAGGACTTTCCAAGCCTTAACGCCTGGTGCTGATTTTAAGTACCCTAAAGTATCATTGCATCTGCCTATCCATAATGAGCCGCCGATGATGGTGCGCAAAACCTTGGAAGCTTTAGCTAGGGTCGACTATCCCAATTTAGAAGTCTTGGTGATGGATAACAATACTAAAGACCCAGCTATTTGGGAGCCAGTGCGTGATGATTGTGAACGACTAGGGCCTATGTTTCGGTTTTTTCATTTGGAAAACTGGCCGGGCTTTAAGGCTGGGGCGATTAATCATGCCCTAGAACAAACCGCAGAAGATGCAGAAATTATTGCCGTTATCGATAGTGACTATGTGTTGTCACCCGATTGGCTAAAATGTATGGTGCCTTATTTCGATAATGAAAATGTTGGCTTTGTGCAATCACCCCAAGATTACCGTGATCGTGATCAAAGTATCTTTAAGGCTTTTTGTTATTGGGAATATGCCGGGTTCTTTAATATTGGCATGGTACAACGCAACGAATACAACGCCATCATTCAACACGGCACGATGACTATGATTAGAAAGTCAGCCTTATTGGAAGTCGGTAATTGGGCGGAATGGTGTATCTGTGAAGACAGCGAATTAGGTTTGCGTTTGTATGAAGCAGGCTATGATTCTGTTTATGTAAAAGATTCCTTTGGTCGCGGCTTGATGCCAGATACTATGTCTGGTTATATGACTCAGCGTTTTCGTTGGGTTTATGGTGCAATGCAAATTATCAAAGGCCATTGGCGCAGTTTCTTACCTAGCCGAAAATCGCCACTGACTGCCGCACAGCGTTATTATTTTATTGCAGGCTGGTTGCCTTGGTTTTCTGATGCGCTTGCCTTGTTCTTTACCACGGCTAGTTTGATATTAACGGCGATTATCTTAACGGATCCTATCCACAGCGAATTACCCGCCAACGTATTTTTATTGCCGACCGTAGGTTTGTTTAGCTTTAAAATTTTACGAGGCTTATGGTTATATCAAGCTAGAGTGCCTTGTTCAATATGGAAATCATTAGGCGCTGCTTTAACGGGGCTATCCTTAACACATACAGTCGCTAGAGGGACGATACAAGGCTTGTTTACGTCAGGTAAGCCGTTTATGCGTACACCTAAGTATGAAAAGCAAGGGCCATTGTTTGCTGGATTAATGACTATTAGGCAGGAATTAATGTTATTGATATTGTTAAGTACGGCTATTTATGCAATGTGTTCTATAGAGCATTTCGATAATTTAAGTGGTAAATTATGGATCGCTGTTTTATCCGTACAAGCGGTACCTTATGTCGCCGCCTTAGTGACCTTATTGATTAGCATAGCACCCAATTATGGCCGTAAAGGTAAGTTGTTGGCTGAAGAGTTGGATGATTAGATTTTAGGCGAAAGGCTAAAGGCTAAAAGAGCTTATGTGTGGTTTTTTCGCCTTTAGTCTTGCACCTTTTACCTGTTCTCCAAATAATTGCGTTATTAATTAACCCCCATCACTAGGAACAACAAATGCCACTTATCCACCAAGACGACTTCATACAAAGCATTGCTGATTCTTTGCAATATATTTCCTATTATCACCCGCTGGATTTTATCCAAGCTTTAAACGCCGCTTATCAAAAAGAGCAAAGTCCCGCTGCCAAAGATGCTATGGCGCAAATACTGATTAATTCACGGATGTGTGCGGAAGGGCATCGACCGATATGTCAGGATACCGGCATAGTCACGGTGTTTTTAAAAATCGGTATGGGCGTGCAATGGGCAGCCGATCTTAGTATTACTGATATGGTCAACGAAGGCGTTCGTAGGGCTTATAGCCATCCAGATAATGTATTAAGAGCCTCAATACTTAAAGATCCTGCTGGTAAACGTATTAATACTGGCGATAACACCCCTGCAGTAGTACACATGGAAGTAGTGCAGGGCGATACTGTCGAAATCAATATAGCGGCTAAAGGTGGTGGCTCTGAGGCTAAGGCGAAGTTTGCTATGCTTAACCCTTCAGATAGCATTACTGATTGGGTGCTAAAAACTGTACCAACGATGGGTGCAGGTTGGTGTCCTCCTGGTATCTTAGGCATAGGCATAGGTGGTACGGCTGAAAAAGCTATGCTAATGGCTAAAGAAGCCTGTATGGAATCTATTGATATTCAAGACTTAATAGCACGCGGCCCTAACAATGCCTTGGAAGAGCTGCGTTTGGAATTATATGAGAACGTCAATGCCTTAGGCATAGGTGCACAAGGCTTAGGTGGTTTAACGACAGTGTTGGATATTAAGATCATCGATTACCCGACTCATGCAGCTAACAAGCCAGTCGCTATGATTCCAAATTGCGCTGCGACTCGTCACGTACACTTTGTTTTAGACGGTACCGGTGTCGCTGAATTTAACCCACCTAAACTAGAAGATTGGCCAAACATAACCTGGGATGCCGGTTCTAGTGCTCGCCGAATAAATCTGGATACCATCACACCTGCTGAAGTCGCCACATGGAAGCCAGGTGAAACTTTGTTATTAAGCGGTACGATGCTCACCGGTCGTGATGCAGCTCATAAACGCTTAACCGATATGATCGCGAATGGCGAGCCACTACCTGATAATGTTGATTTCACTAATAAGTTTATTTATTACGTAGGTCCCGTTGATCCAGTGCGCGATGAAGTGGTTGGTCCTGCTGGCCCCACTACAGCGACACGTATGGATAAGTTTACTGAAACCATGTTAGCCCATACTGGCTTGCTAGGTATGATAGGTAAATCTGAACGCGGCCAGATAGCTATAGATGCTATCAAGAAACATCAAGCCGTTTATTTGATGGCAGTAGGTGGTGCTGCATATCTAGTGTCAAAAGCCATACGTAAGTCGCGTGTTGTTGCCTTCGCCGATTTGGGTATGGAAGCGATTCATGAATTTGTCGTAGAGGATATGCCTGTGACTGTTGCGGTCGATACCCAAGGTAGTTCTATCCATCAAACAGCACCGATAATCTGGCAGAACAAAATAGGTAAGATTCCGGTTGTTAAGGGTTCGTAGTTAAGTTTTATTTATGTACCCCCTCTTGTGAGGGCTCCGTCTTGTTGGTATAGGCTCCACCTTTTGAGTATAGGTGTCTACACAAGTAAAAATCTCATTCATTGTTCACCGTAGGGACAGGTCGCGACCTGTCCCTACATTCATAGGTATCTACACAAATAATTGTTAGCATTCCCACGCGAGAACGATAACATTGTGATGAAGATCGTAGGTGTTTTTTTATCGTTTCCAGGCCGATAAGAAACTTGTGTAGATACCTATGCCCTACATTACAATCGATATATACTCGTTAATTCGCAGAGCTAGGGCTCAGGGTTCTCAAGAGCTTGCTCTTTAATCAATAACTCAGCAAAGTCTGATGCAGATAAAGGTCGGTTTTTGATATAGCCTTGATAAGCGTCGCATCCTTTTTCACGCAAGAAATCTAGTTGCTCTCTAGTTTCTACGCCTTCTGCTAGCACTTTAAAGCCTAGGTTATGTGCCATTGCCACTATGGTGCTGGCAATTTCCATGTCGTCTTTATTAAAGGGGATTTTCTCAATAAAGCTTTTGTCGATTTTTAATACATCAACAGGAAAATATTTTAGCCTAGCCAATGAAGAATAGCCTTTGCCAAAATCATCAATAGCCAGTCGTATACCTTGATGACGTAAATTATTTAGAATATCCAGAGCAAGATCACTATTTTCCATTAAGCCGCTTTCAGTAATTTCCAGTTCTAAAAGTCCTGCTGGTAGTCCCGTTTCTTGTAAAATATTCTCAACTAAGGCACTAATGTCACTACGCCGAAATTGATGTGGAGAAACATTGACGGCCATGGTAATCGGCAGCAAACCACAATCTAGCCATTGCTTAGCTTGATTACAGGTTTCTCGTAACACCCATTCGCCAATTTCAACAATCAGATGACTTTCTTCAGCAATAGGAATAAAACCTAAGGGTGGAATTAAACCGCCCAGAAGATCTTGCCAATAAACAAAAGCCTCCGCACCTATAATTTGCCCGGTTTTAATGTCAATCTGGGGCTGATAAAGCATGAGTAATTCTTCTTGTTCGATTGCTCTTCGTAAGCGAACTTCCAAAGCAATACGTTCTTGAGCAGCGCGCGTCAGCACTTCAGAAAAATAAGAAAAACAACCTCGACCCAGATCTTTAGCTTGATAAAGAGCCGCATCAGCATGATCTAACAAAGTTTCTGGGCTGCTGCCATGCTGTGGATACAAACTAATACCGATACTGGCACCGATACGGACATCATCAGACTGACTTAAATTAAAACTTTTGCTTAAATCACTGATAATTTCCTCAGCGACCCGTGCCGCATCATCAGGATGAGCAATATCATCAAGTAGCACTATAAATTCATCTCCGCCTAATCGAGACACCATGTCGACATTACGTAATCTCGCGGTCATCCGTGCTGCTACTTGTTGCAGTAATTCGTCGCCTGCCATGTGTCCTAAGCTATCATTGACGGCCTTAAAACGATCTAAATCGAGCATCAATAAAGCTAAGGGTTTATTTTCTCGTTGCGCCATGTCAATGCTATATTTTAAGCGTTCTTGCAGTAAACAACGATTAGGTAATTGGGTTAGAGAGTCATAAAAAGCCAAGTGTTTAATTTTTTCTTCAGCTAACTTTTGATCTGCAATATCTATAAATGAGCCAACATAATGAGTGGTCACATTTATACTATTTTTTACTGCACTGATCGTGAGTAATTTAGGGTTAACTTCACCGCTTTTATGCTTGTCCCAGACTTCTCCTTGCCAAGTCCCCGTTTGATTAACCGTCTGCCACAGGTCGGTATAAAAAGCCTCATCATGATAATTTGATTTAAGTATCCTAATATGTTTGCCTATGATTTCGTCTGGTGCATACCCCGTCGCCTCTATAAAAGATTTATTGGCTTGTAAAATAATTTTATCAGCATTGCAAATTACCATGGGGCCATGAGCTTCAAAGGCACTCGATATAATATGCAACACAAGCTCTATGCGTTTTCGCTGGGTTATATCAGTCAGGGTAACGCCTATGGTCGGCGATTGGTTGTTATTAGTATTAAGCCTGCAATTGAGCTGGGCATCAAATGGAGAATGGTCTCCTCGATACAGCTCTAATTCAAAGTCATGTTCATTATTGTTGTTTAGAAGATGCTGGAGAAAAAGATGCCAGCGGTCACTATCTTTGCTGGCAACTAGCGTTGAGAAGTGATGATTAATAAGTTGATGGCGCTCCATCCCAAGTAGGGTAGCTCCAGTTAAATTAATTTCTATAATCAGAGCTTCGCGAGACAGCGTTAAATAACCCACTGGCGCAAACTCATAAAGACTTAAATAGCGAGTACGAGATTCTTCCAGAGCGCTATGAGCAGCACGCAATTCTTCATTTTGCATCTCCAGTTCAATCTGATGAACCTGAAGATCTTGTAATAACTCTTCGTTAGATATCATGAGTACTTAGGTAAGCCTTCAAAGTTAAGGGTGTTCTGGTAACGAGATGTATGGATAGGCTACACATAGGGCATCAGGGTAAAGGGGGGGAAGGCTTTCTGGGGCGGTTGTTTAATTAATAGCTGTTGTTATGGGTAGAGCTATTTATCAGCCGCTTTAAAAAGCAGGGACAGAATAGTATGAAAAAATCATTTCTACAATAAGCATTACTACTAACTAAATGGTTTATTAGCTCATTAAGTTGAGTGAATACATCGAGTGATTGATGTGGTTTATGGCATAAACGTGTTGTTAATTAATAATTAACAATCTTTAAGTATGCTAATATCCGCCTAATTTATTTTAAATATTAAAGGAATTGAGTTGTTATGAGTTTCATGAAAGAAGTGAATGCTGAGAATATATTGGCTAGTATTATTATTCCACCTAGGCCGACTATTCTGTTACAAATTGAAGAAGCCCGAGCTCAAGATGCCTCTCTTGCTGAAATTGCTGAATTAATTGCATTAGATATCAGTTTATCTGCTGTGGTATTAAAAACTATTAACTCTGCCTATTATGGTTTATCAGACAAGGTTACCTCTTTAAAGCAGGCGGTATCATTATTAGGTTTAGAAAATACAACCATGCTGATTACGGGCTTGTCTTTAAGAAATATACCGACGACTTTACATAATATTGATGTTTTCTGGAATCATTCTAGCAAAATAGCCTCTATTTCCGCTTTTATCGCCCAATTTATGGGGGGTCTTAAAGGTCTTAATGGTATTAATAAAGAAGAAGCGCAATTGTATGGGCTATTTCAAAATTGCGGTAAGATTTTATTGAGTCAGAAATTTGAGGACTATGACGATACATTAAAAATGGCGACAGGCTTTGCTGAAACTCTAATCGAGTTTGAAAAGCAACGACACAGAACAGATCATGCTTTAGCGGGTGGTTTATTAAGTGCAGCCTGGTGTTTGCCTACTAGAATTACAGTGGCCATCAGATACCATCATGAGATAGGGGTATTTCGTGATGGCGCAGTTTCTGATCAAGTTTTAACCTTGATAGCCATTAACCATCTGGCCGAATATTTAGCTAATCAAAATTCACCCACTACCGACAATGAGTACACCGAAAGTGGCTGGGAATCAAATAAAGAAGAGTTAATGGACTTCTTGAAAATAACAGACAGTGATTTAGAAGACTTGACAGTCCAAGTCAATGAGCTGTTAAATCATTTAAGCGAATTAAGATAGTCAGATGGTAGGATGGTTTTCACTTTGTTCTATCCATCCTACGCAATTAGATTAATCGATTCGTAAGTTCTTGGAGTCAAAACTCATGAGTTTTGACTCCGTTATTTCTCAGTATTGCCGGTACATCCAACACCATACGGACAGGTCGCGACCTGCTAAACAGTGATACATCATTAAAATTAGTAAGGCTTATGTATTTAGAGCGAGCGTCTTAATTATTATGGGCTATAAGGCTAATGATTTACGTTTAACTGTAATAGCTATTAAGATCATAAGGTGCTTGATTTTATTCATGCTGCTTAGCTATTTTTCATTGGTATTTGCGGCTGATCGTTTAGATATTAGCAGCACTGTCAAACCCTCTATTTTACTGACACCCTACTTAAGTATTTTAGAAGATGCTAGTCAACAGTTAACACTCGCAGAAATACAACAAGAAAATCTAGCTAGTCGTTATAAAGAAAATTTCCCGCCAAATGAAGCTATCAACTTTTTGTTCGGTTCCTCGGCTTATTGGCTGCGGTTAAGCATAGAAAATAATAGTGATCTGTTCATTGATAAAGTCATTGAACTTAATCATCCCTTATTAAAAAACGTCGATTTTTATTGGCAAATTAATCAGAAAGTTCAGCAAACTATTCATACTGGTTATGCCCAGCCTTATGAAAATCGTGCCTATCAAAGTAATATTTTTGCCTTTCCTCTGCGAGTGCCTGCACACAGTCAGAACATCATTTATATAAGAATCGCCACGCCTAATGTGATGTACATAGAGGCAAATTTATGGGAGCCCTTGGCGTTTCAGAAAAAAGAGCTTAATAGCTATGCTTTTCAGGCTTTCTATTTTGGTGTTGCCTTGATCATTTTCTTGTTTAGTTTAGGTTTGGCAGCCTTTACAAAAGAACCTAATAATTTTATTTACCTAGCTATCATTTTTTTTAGTATTTTTAGTTACTTGGCTTATCGTGGCTTAGGCGCTGAATATCTTTGGCCGAACGTTATCTGGTTAACGCAAAAAGGCTTATTAATTTTTGGCTCGTACTATTTCGTTAGTCAATTATGGTTTGTGTGCCGAATACTCAATACTCAACAAGTTATTCCTAAATTTGATTTGGTAGCTAAGGGCTTAATGGCTATGAGTTTTATAACGCCTTTTTTGGTTTTATTGAACTTTAGATTCGCCATATTGGCTAATGTGCTCTTTGTCATTAACGCATTTTATCTAGCCATACTCTTAGGCATAGCTGTTATAAACAAACAACGTAATGCCTACTTTTTAAGTCTAAGTTTTTCGTTGCTCTTTATAGGCATCATCGCTCGTGAGTTACATGTTTTTGGCTATATTCCTAGCAGTTTTTATATATCAAATAGTTTGCAATTTGGTTCATTATTTGAATTGATAGTGCTGACCTTTTTTTTAACCGATCGCTATCGACTCATCGCACAAGATAAACGCTTGAGTGATGAACGTTTGAAAGAAAGTCAGTATAAATTAACGGCTGAAATTGAAGCGCATAGACTAACTACCTCTTACCAAATAGCTCTACAAGCCAGTGAAGAAAAGTTAAGATCTATCCTTGAGTTGTCGCCTGATGGCATAGGTATGACTACTCTTGACGGCATTATTACCTTTGTTTCAGCTAAAGCTTCGGCAATGTGGGGTTATAGCAAAGCTGAGTTTATTGGCTTACATGTATTTGAAGTGTTGGATATTAGCGCACATGAAACGCTATCTAAGGCCATAGCCGAGTTATTAAAAGGTCATCATTTGGGTGTCATTGAGCATGACTGTATCAGAAAAGATGGTAGTCATTTCATTTGCGAAGTTAATTGCAGCCTGATAGTCGATATTGAAAATAAACCTGTTAGCGTTTTGTATATACAGCGAGATGTGACTGAGCGCGTTAAAGTCTCTAAAGAATTGGAATTAGCCAAAAAAACAGCCGAGCAGGCTAATCAGGCTAAGTCAGTTTTTGTCTCGCAGATGAATCATGAGTTGCGTACGCCATTGAACATTGTGCTTGGTTATGCTGAATTACTACAAGATGATGATACCCTCGATGAAAATCAATTATTTTTTGTGCGAGAAATTCTAAAGGGCGGTCAATATCTGTTAGAGTTAGTTAATCAAAGGCTAGACATGGCATCTATAGAATCTGGGTATATTGTTCTATCTATGCATAGCGAAAATATTTCTAGCCTAATTGGTGAATGTTTATCTTTAGCAAGTCCTTTAGCTCGAAAAACGGCTGTTAGTTTACGGTATCAAGCTAAGCATGAAATTGTTACTAATTGTGATCGCATCAAGCTTAAGCAATTGCTAGTAAATTTAATTTCAAACGCCATAAAATATAATTTTAAAAATGGAAGAGTTGATATTAGTGTTGAACTAAATGACAACAATACGTATACGATCCATGTTGTTGATTCTGGTATAGGTATGACTTCCGAGCAATTGGCGAAAATATTCGAACCTTTTATGCGATTGGGAGTAAGTGCCGATATTGAAGGTACGGGTTTAGGTCTGAGTATCTGCAAAGAATTGGTAGAGTTAATGGGCGGAAGCATAGGTGTAAAAAGTGAGCTGGGAGTTGGTAGTCATTTTTGGCTTAACTTGCCTCTATTGATAGATAACCATGAACAAATAGAGCACCCTATTTCATCATCGAGTACTGATCAACTCCCTGAAACATCACGGGCATATCAAGTCTTATATATTGATGATAATGCAATAAATTTGGAATTGATTCAGCAGATGGCTAATACTTTTTCGCATGTCCATCTGAGTACACTCCAAGATCCAACTCAAGCTATTAATCAAGCATTATTACAGCGTCCAAATATTATCTTGCTGGATATTAACATGCCTGATATGGATGGTTTTGAGGTATTGGCGGCACTAAAAGCCGATGAACAATTAAAGTCCATACCCGTTATTGCCCTAACCGCAAATGCCATGATGGATGATGTCAAACGGGGTCTAGCAACTGGTTTTAGTGACTATCTTTCAAAGCCTGTAAATCGAGCTCAGCTAATACAAAGAATGGATAAGGTGCTTGGTTTAGGTGCTTAGCTGAGGGCTATTTAATCTTTTGTAGGGGCGAATCCTAATGAGACTGTGACAGTATTCTTTTTATTCCCCTCTTTAGCAAAGAGGGGGCAGGGGAGATTTGATCTAATAAAAAATTATTATTAAATATCAATAGCCTATGGCTTAATAAAATCCCCCTCGATCCCCCTTTTACAAAGGGGGAAGCTAAAGTCATAATACTTTCACAGTCTCTAATGTTATTTCACGGCGTGGAAATTGTTTTTGTGCCCACCATGAAAATATTATTGTAGGTCTAATAGCTTTCATGGTGCGTAATAAAATGTTTAGTGTGACACAAAAATTGTCAGCGCTAGCCCTTAAGCTTTTGTTGTTGGTATACCCTTCTATATTGTTGACAGCATAAACTATTGTGCCTCACTAAAAGTCTCAGTGCACGCAAAGTAAGGTTTAGTGACCGTAATAAAACCTTCTGCAGCGCAACTATGACCTTCAGTGTCCACTCCTCGGAGCTGCGAGTTTTGCTAATAATAGTCAGCGTCTTGCTTGCTAGCTTCTGTGCTGTAACATTAAGCTTCACGCTCTTGCTTAATTCTTATCGTTTCCACGCTCGATTTACATCTTTAGGCTAGAATAAAATTTGTTAGGGTGGATAAGCGCCAGAGACTGTGAAAGTATTCTTTTTATTCCCCTCTTTAGCAAAGAGGGGTTAGGGGAGATTTGTTCCATTAAAAAATTATTATTAAATATCAATAACCTATTTTTTAATAAAATCCCCCTCGATCCCCCTTTTACAAAGGGGGAAGCTAAAGTCATAATACTTTCACAGTCTCGCCAGCGCATCCACCCTACAAAACTATAAGTAGATGTCGATCGTAAACTATAGGCCGATCGTAATGTAGGGACAGGTCGCGACCTGTCCCGTATGCTAAATAATAGCTATGATCTCCACGTTCTTCAATGTTCATGCAATTCAATTGAATATTCACTCGCCTAGCTGGACTCAGCGTTTCCATAACAGGCTATGACTTCAAGCCAGCGTAATAATGGTTTTCTCGGCTAAGCTTTTGAGTATGTCCAGACCAGCATTGATGATAAGTTCAGGATTTGGGTGCTGTGATTCTACTGCAACTTGCTGTAAACAATCGGCTGCTAATATAGCGTCTTGAGCTTGAATAATTTCTAACAAGCGATAGGTCAGGGCGGTAATTTCTATGAAATTAACCTCATCATCTGCATCTCGATAAACAACGATAAAAGTCGGCTGTGCGGGTGCTTCTAAAGGTAAAAAGTCAGGACCTATTTTATGTACAGGGTATTGATACACTAAAGGCCAGGCCAGCGCTGAGAGTGCTATAGCTTGATTGAGTAGTTCATCCAGATGCTTATCATGACCGATTACTTCGATTTCTGAAGTGGCTAAGGCCATTTCTACCCATTCATAATGAGCCAGTTCCAGCATAAAGGGTAAGTCATCTTCGCAGTGGCGTTCATGCTGTAAGTAGACAAGAAACTCAGCGGGTATTTGTAAAAAATAGGGTGTGTGGCATGGGTGTTTGGCGTAAAAGTCTTGGACTAAGTCTAGCCATTGTTGGTCATTGAGCAGGGCGCGTAATACAGGAAAGTTGCCGGATAAAAAGCCATCAATATTGTTAAAGAATAAGTTTCTGTACATGGCCATGCGCGGTTCTGCTACATCAGCAGGCATAGGGTTTTGTTTTGGATCTCTGATATAAGCGGCAAAGGCCTGTTGTGTGTTTTTAAAGTCTTGCTTGTTGTTCATGCTGTGTACCCATGAGCATTTTGTAGCGACTTGATAGTTTGCACTTCTTTGAGTAATTCGGGTAGGGTAGGGAGATTAAAATCACGCTCTAGCAACGTCGGAAATACACCATAAAGTTGATAAGCTTGTTCTAAAAGTTGCCAGACGGGGTCAATAATATCTGCACCATGGGTATCGACTAAGAAATCATCAGCTTCTTTATAGTGACCAGCAATATGAGCATAAGCAATGCGTTGGGCGGGCATGGCTTTTAAAAAGGTTTCAGCGTTATAACCATGATTGATGCTGTTAACATAAATATTATTAACATCGAGCAATACCTGGCAGTCGGCTTCAGCAACGACGGCATTGAAGAAATCAATTTCGGTCATTTCTTGGCCAGGAGCGGCGTAATAAGATACATTTTCGATGGCAATTTTTTGTTCTAGGATATCTTGCACACGCTTAATGCGAGCAGCGACATGCGATACGGCTTCTGAGGTAAAAGGTATTGGCATCAGATCATATAAATGTCCGCCTAGGCTGCAATAACTAAGATGTTCGCTGTACAGTTTAATCTGATGATCAGCCATGAAGCGTTTAATATCATGAACCAGTTGTTCATCTAGCGTGTCAGAACTGCCTATCGATAAAGATAAGCCATGACAAATAAAGTCAAAACGTTCGGTCATTGCTCGTAAGGCTTTGCCCGATTTTCCGCCCATAGCGATCCAGTTTTCTGGAGCGATTTCATAAAAACTAACTTCTGGCGGAGCTGTAGCCAGTATTTGATTTAACAGGGGGCGTCTTAAGCCTAAACCTGCGCCATGAATAAGCTGAGGAGTGCTGTCCATAAGAACATCTGGGTGATAGTCTAAAAATTGGAAGGCATGAGGTCATGCCTTCCTTTAAATCGTTAATGTAGAGCAGTGCGCATTAACGTTTATTTGGCATGTATTACTACAGGTGCTGGCATATTCATACCTGCGCCACAAGCGCCTTCTTTACCTTTCATGGATTCATTTTTCATCATTTCACCACAAGCGCCTTCTTTGCCTTTCATCATGGCACCGCAAGCTTGTTCCATACCTGGTTTCATTTTGCCGTCTTTCATCATGTCGCCGCACGAGCCTTCAGAAGCTTTTGCTGCTGGTGCAGGCGCTGCTGCCGCTGGTTTTGCATGTCCTGCACAAGCACCTTCTGGAGCTTTAGGCTTAGCCATGCCGCCCATAGCTGCGCCACAGGCCATTTCTGCCGCTGCTTCAGCCACTTGCATATAACCGCTGTTAAGTTCAGTCATGCCGAAAGGATTGGCTTCTGCGTTAACGTTAGTTGCAGCAAAAGTTGAAAGTAAAGCGGCGCCCATAGCTGCAGCTAAAGGTGATTTATTCATAGATTTCATGTTAACTCCCGTTATTGTTATAGGTATTCGACCATTACAAAGAGTCGAATGTCGCTATCATACCAAAGACCCATTGATAAAGAATTAATATCCTTAAATTGTGAGTGTATTAGCAGTAGAGATTTGAAAAAATAGACTTTTCGTTTACTCTTAGTGGCCATTGTCATGCCACATATATCGTTCTTATCCAGTGCTTCAGTGTATCGCTGACTCGCTTTGCGTCAAGTAAGTTGTAGG